>Ga0209633_10000616_pt1 | contig 40388 bp, 49 predicted proteins | sample Cruoilmetagenom1_FD_187290 | JGI IMG/M metagenome (GOLD analysis project Ga0209633, IMG submission 187290) | Oil polluted marine microbial communities from Coal Oil Point, Santa Barbara, California, USA - Sample 1 (SPAdes) (version 2) | ecosystem: Environmental > Aquatic > Marine > Oil seeps ...
TTTTCCTTTATATGTCGGTCCAGGCGTTCGACAGCATCTAAGTTAGTCATAGGTTGATTCAACTCCGATTGTTTTAGCTTTGCCCCGTAAATGAAACGGAGCGCAACTATTTTACACGATTTTGCGGTAAATATGCCGGAGAGCCTAATCCTGGTAGACATTGAGTACATATAAAGTATGCAGTCGATGGTCGTTATTTCCAGCCTTCGCAAACTCCCTCCCTTATCCGTCATTCCCTAACGTCTTAATCGGCAATTCAGTCTTTGTCATTCTGAGAAAGTGAAGCAACAGGGTTTAATATTCATAGCTTTCCTCCATGGATATCTAAATCCCCGTTGACAATCCAGCCGCGAGTACTTGGACGAAAAAGGAAGAACTGATTATAATAGTTTTACAAAAAAAATTCCGGAGCGAATCCACCAATGGGAAATGAGAAAGACAACAAAAAAAATCACGAAAAATTAGATGACAAGACTTATGAAAAAGAGCTTCGCAAACTTCAGATAGAACTGGTGAAGCTTCAGGGTTGGGTCACTCAAGAGGGGAAGAAGATTGTAGTCCTCTTTGAAGGAAGAGACGCCGCTGGGAAAGGGGGCACGATTAAACGCATTACCGAGCCCTTGAATCACCGTATCTGCCGGGTTGTTGCTCTGGGAATTCCTACTGAGAAAGAAAAGACCCAATGGTACTTCCAGCGTTACATCACACAACTGCCTTGTGCTGGAGAGATAGTCCTTTTTGACCGCAGCTGGTACAACCGCGCCGGTGTTGAGAGGGTTATGGGTTTTTGCACTAAAGATGAATACAAAGAATTCCTCCGCATATGTCCCGGATTTGAGAAAGCTCTTATCCACTCAGGAGTAATGCTTTTTAAATACTGGCTTCATATAACCGCCCAGGAGCAGGAGGAGAGATTTCAGGAAAGGATAGATAACCCGATGAAGCGGTGGAAGATAAGTCCTATGGATATAAAAGCACGTACCAAGTGGTATGACTATACGAAAGCGAAAGACGATATGTTTCAAGAGACCGACACCCCAATATCCCCATGGTATGTAGTAAACGCAAACGACAAGAAACGCGCAAGGCTCAACTGTATAAACCATCTACTGAGCCTTATACCCTATGAGGAAGTCCCCACAAAGAAGCTCAAACTACCTTCCCTTCAGAAGAAAAATTATAAAAGATCCGGTATCTTAGATAAAACCTTCGTCCCGGACAAATACTAGGCGGACAGTGTCCGCCTCCAAACTAGTTCTAAGATACTGCTGGGTTTCTTAAAATTCTTCAATTCTCATTATCCAATGTAGTTACATAGAAAATTTAAGAGGGTACAATGTCCGCCTTCAAACTAGTTCTAAGATACTGCCGGGTTCCTTGTGATTTTCAGGTCCTGTTAATCTTCAAGGCAATTCAGAAATTTTCTTATCCACACTCATAGTCCAGAGATCATTTACACTCACCAATATACTTCCCAGTACTTATAACTTCGCTATCTATGAACTTTATTGACCAGTCCAGCTTCTCCCCTACAACGCTATACACGACGCTTGCTTTGGCAGAAGTCCCTCTTGGTTTTTACAGTCAATATCGAAGCTCGCCTTGTCGGCCCCCTTACTTATATTCGTTGTTTTGCAATTTTAACTCTGCTGAAATGATTTGAGAGGAAGGAAATTAGGCTCTGCGAGGCATCTTTTTCTACTGACTTTTAGAGGATCTCTTTTATTCTTAAAAGTTCTAGTAATGTTAAGTTCATACAACCCCGCTTTCATTGGTAAGGATAGGCTCTGTGGCTCGGTTGCACTCTGCGGCTTGGTTGCATCCTGCGGATCGGTCCGTGCCCCTCTCATTTGCCGCTCTCTATAATCATGACAAATGTTGCTATTCGGTCTTGTTTTTGGCATTGAAAAGCTCTACCAGGCTGCAGTTGTCATAACCACCCTTAAACATTCAAAATCATAGCTCAAAACAATCTAATTTCAATTCTTCTAAACTCCAGGCTAAACCTTTAGCTGCTGTATACGTCCATTAAAGCATATAGGAAGGAAAGAATATCTTTGTTCTGCTAATTAATCGGTTAATATTAGTAGAAATAAGATAAGAGAAAAAAGGAGGAGTACAAAAAATGAGAAGACTTTGGATATTATTTTTCGCATTAGCTGTTGCACTTAGCTTTGGAATAACCGACACATTGCGGGCCGATCAGAAAGAGGATATCGACAAAAGGAAAGCCGAGGCAATGGCAAAGTGGCAGGAATATGCAATGCCCGGTGAAGGCCACAAAGTTATGGAGCAGCTAGTCGGCAGCTGGGACTACTCTCTTAAATACTGGTCATCCCATAATACTCCGCCCGAGGAATCTACAGGTACAAACGACGTCAAATGGATACTAGGCGGCCGTTTTTTAGAGATTGACGTGAAGGGCACATCTATGGGACAGCCGTTTGAAGGAATGGGGCTTTTAGGTTATGACAATGCAAAAAAAGAATACGTAAATACCTGGGTAGATACAATGGGAACCGGAATGATGAACGCAACGGGCAGTTACGATGCAGAAACAAAAACAATGACTGAGAAAGGTAAATACACTGATCCTGCATCAGGGGAACAATCATTTAAGGGTGTAACGAAATTTATTGATAGCGACAACTATACCTATGAAATGTATATTTCTTTGCCCGGCGGGAAAGAAGTTCGTGTGATGGAAATAAATTACACAAGAAAGAAGTAGTATTAGATAACAAAACTATACAGCCCCTATCCTGTCCATATTAAAAGGTGGGATAGGGGGCTTCTAATTTCCAAGTAACTCTAAAAATAGTTCTGAGATACCAAAATAGCCGCAATAAGGATTATCAAGAGTGCGCTCCATATTATAATAGCTGTCCGTGTGGCTTTCTCCGCTTTCTTTGTCTCCCACCAGGTTCTCGGTCTTACGCCTTTCATGAAAAAAGTTGTGACCGCAGCCAGGTTGACGCAGATGATATTTACCAGCACAAGCTGCACCGCTCCTGGAACAAGCTGCATATTTCCTGAGCCTAACAGCATGCCCACAGTTACGGTGGGAGGAAGAAGAGCTACAGCTACCATAACTCCAATGAGAGCGCTCGGAAGTCCCTTTGTAAAGGAGAGAGTCCCCGCAACCCCTGCCGCAAGCGCGATTGCTATGTCCCCCAGTCCGACCTGTGTCCTTGAAGCAAGCTCCCCAATTGCGGGGTCAACGCTAAAAACGATCCCTACAATAATTGACAACGCTAGTGAAGCGGTGATACCTGCCAGATTGGCCTTGAGCGCCCTTGCGATTAAATCCGTATCGCCCAGCGTTGTGCCCAGAGCAAGCGCCATATTCGGTCCGAGCAATGGAGCGATGACCATAGCCCCAATTATTATCGCCACGTTATCTTTTAATATTCCTATTGATGCGACTATTGAAGAAAGCACGGCCAAAACAAGATAAACAGAGGTAATATTTGCGCTCCCGTCTATAACCGCATAGAGCTCCTCACGGCTTATTCTGCCTATATTCTTGGTATCTCCATTATTCTCCGGAACCTCTTCGGGCTCGTCCTTTTTTGGTTTTTCGGGTCGTGGAATCGAGGCTTCAACAGAAAGGAGGATTATCCTGAACCCCTGTGTTTTAGAAAATCGCTTTTCAAGCAGATCCAGAATCTCCTCAGACTCCTCTGCCTTTACCAAAATCTTCACGAGTATCTTCTCCCCCGCAATATTATCTTCCCAAATTTCAATTACAGGGTGATCCTCGAGCAATTCCCGTAAGCGCTCAAGATTCTCGGTTTCCGGAAGTATGATTTCAATTAGGCGGAGACTCATTTTTTCACCTTTAAATATTTTAGGAAATGTTTCCTAAGAAGAATCATGATCAAAAAGAATAAGAATATCAAATCTAGTATTATCGCTCATGATTATAAAAATTATTTCTGTCCGCATTAATATTTCTCTCTGCTATATCGCTTTAAGAATTTGTCTGGTAGAATATATTTAGTTACTGGTTCCAAGTGGAAGCTATACAACAAGCTTAAATCTACAACGCTGTATACAATCAACATTAGACATAGATTTTTGAAATAATACGATTTATATATCAAAATTAGGTAGGGGCCTCTCTTTTTAGTAATAAAGAGGGGCCTTTTTTTATATGCTGGAGTGTTAAACTCTTTAACACTCATTTTTATCAGGAGCATTTCCTGATAACCGAAAAACCTCATATAATATTTAAGAGGAATTAGACCATGCCCCATCCGCAAATTAACAATACCGATCTTGATATACCAAGAGACATCTCAACTGAGATATTTATAAGCAACTGGGAGATATACAGAAAGATCATTGAAAATGACAACATGTCTCACAGAGACGGCTACGGCAAGTTGAGAGATATTTTAATTAACGAAATGAGTCGCCCGTTTTCCTTTACAGACCTCGCGTGCGGAGACGCTTACTATTCATCAAAGGTTCTTCAACAGACCAAAGCCGAAAAATACATAGGTATCGATGTCTCAGAACAAGCGCTTACTCTTGCCAAGAAAGAATTTGCGGGCTCAGGTATAGAGACCCGTTTTGAAAGAGCTGACTTCATTAACTTTGATCGGATAACAGAACCGCCGGTAGATGTTATATGGGTCGGGTTCTCACTCCATCATCTTGATACTCCGGACAAACTGCGGTTTATGAAGAAGGTCAAAAAAGCGCTGTCTAATGACGGCGTCTTTATAATATACGAGCCTATATTACTAGAGGGAGAAAACCTGAGATTATATTTTGAGAGATTCAAGCAAACTTTCTATGAGCACTGGAGAGGACTCAGCAAAGAAGAATCAGAGTCGCTGCTTGAGCACGTAAGGGAATCTGAGAAACCAGAGACTACCGAGAACTGGATCAATTTGGGGAAAGATGCAGGATTCACAAAAGCTGAGAAAGTCTTTTCAGACAAAACGGGTTTATACGAGATGTTTAAATATGGCGCGGGTTAACAAAATCTAATCTTATTTCCCATATGTTGAAAGTCTTTCACGTTCTTCACTCGGGCAATATGGACCCCGCATCAATCTCCACAGCGGATGAGAAAGAACGGGTAAAGATAGCCTCGGCAAGCTCCTTTACTCGGCCTTGGGATCCGACTATCTCCGAGTGAAAATGAACAGGGTTGCATAAAAAGGAAAGCGCTCCAAGGCGGAAATCATAAACAGCGTCTTCCCAAGAATAGTTAGAGAGACCTTCTTCAATTAGAGTATCGTGCCACCTTCTGAGTATTTCAAACTGATGTCCCTTACGCTCTTTGGGAATCTCACTTCCGCCCATAAGCCTGAAAACATCAAGCGCGCCAATGTTTTTAATGGCAAGCTGCCAGTCTAAAATTAAAATTGAACTGTCTTCACCCGGAGGAGGAAACATTAAATTGTCCTCGCGGAGATCGAAATGAACAATTGTCCTTGGCCTTTTTAGAACCTTATCTTTTTTCCAGTCTAAAAAGCGCCCAAGTTTCTCGCCGAGCTCTATTGCTCTCTCATCCAGACAATATCCGTAATGCTCAACAAATGACGGCCATTTCTCAATATAATCCAAAGCAACGCCGTTAAACTCAGGCATCCAGTTAAGATTTTCAAGCTCTTCATTGTCCCAGTACTTTGCCTGCAACCTTGCTATCTCTTCCACTGTCGTCATAACCTGCTGCTCATGCATACCTACCACCTGATCGCCGGGAACGAAATAACTCAAATCTTCCATAACCATCGAATATGCGGGCGGTTGATCGACTGCGTAGTATAATTTGGGAAGACGAATTGGCACTGTGGCAGCTATTTCCCTGTAAAAGCGAATCTCTCTTTGAAAAGCATCCATTTCATCGCCGAAACGTTTGAAACCGCCTTCTTCAGGCTCTATTTTAACAACAACAGATAAAGGAGCCCCTTTTTCTTCTGCGTCGTACTCAATTTTTACTTGAACAACGGAGCTCAAAAACCCCTTGCCTTCACCAAGTATTCTTTTCTCAATTGATTTTATAGAAGAGTGCTTTAGATATCCGCCCTCTTTAAGTGCATGGGTAATCCATTCAGGTGTTATTTCTTCGGGGTGCATCGGGTCTTTGATTGACATAGTTGAGATTATATAGAGCTATGCAGAAGTTTCAAACGGACTAATTATTGTGGGCAATTAATTCTGCGTGTGAGGCGCCTCAATTACATTTAATTTCAAGAAGAAAGATGATGCGTTAAATGCAGGCGGAAGCTTGCCTTCTAAAACTCGGGCTTTAAACGTTATTGAATTTAGAGTTGACACTGGGTTTGATACTTCAATAACCGCACCTAAGGCCCCTTTCTCATCGAGTACGGATATTGTGCCGTCAGGAGGATCGGCTTTGTAGGCGGAAGAATTCTTTTCCCACATTTCCACAAAGGTTCCCATTAGAAAATGACCGACGTCCCTTTTGGCAGCCATTGAGTAGAAGGTTACAATAGGGACTCCCTTAAAGGTTAATTTGCCGCCCTCAAATGTTCCCGTATCACCTGTTATTATGAACAGGTACTGAGGGTTTTTTGAATCATCTATTGCATGGTCTTGGGCATTGGCTAATACGCCGCAAAAACTAAATATGATAGTGAGAATTAGAATCCAGCTTTTCAAGATCACCCTCCTTAAATATTCTCTACCCTACCACATATCTCTTTATTTATAAAACCTTAAAGTGTTTGATTTTCACTTTATTCGGCAACCTCTTCTACGTTAGTTACTCCATATCCCGATGAGATAAGCACATTCTTGGCTGTATCTGATTCTGTGAATTTAATCCACTTCCCTGCGGCGGCAAGATTGCTGCCCTTTAGAGTGACTTGCGCCTGCTTGATCGGATTGTGCATGCGTGAGGGAACGATCCAGGCTTTGGACTTCTGCTCATCGCTTAAATCACCGTAAGATATCAGCCCTGCTTCAACTTGTCCGGACTCTACCATCTGAAGAGCCTTAGCCACATTATCAGTAGTGACTATTTGACTTTGCACCTGTTCATAAATGCCAAGTTTTTTAAGCGTCTCTACAGCCGCAACTCCATAAGGAGATTCTTTGGGATTTGCAACAGCGAGCTGGGTAAATCCACCCGGTACAAGTAAGTCCAATCCATTGTGAGTTAGTTCTTTCCCTTTTGCGTAAAGTGCGAGACTGCCCAGAGCATAGATTACCGGGCTTCCTTCTGTGTATCCGCTTTTCTCAAGATCTATTGGATAATTCGTATTAGCCGACATATACACGTCAAACTGTGCGCCCTTTTTAATCATCTGAAGCAGTGCTTCGCTTGAGTCGCTCGTGATTTTAACTGGAATCCCTGTCAGCGTTGTAAATTCTTTGCCAAGAACTTCTGCGGTCGGTGCAAAATCTGCAGCTACCGCAATATTGAGGGTTTCGACTTGCGGAGCCTCTTTCTGAGCGCTTTCATCAGCGTGTGTAAGAACCGTGCTCAATCCCACAAGTATCGTAAGTGTAAGTAGTAGTTGTTTTACCATATTATCTCCATATTAGTTTTCTTTGGATATACTTTCGTTCTTATCTTTAACAGCCAGGGCAAGGGCCAAAACTATCAACGAACAGAGTCGAATGCTTAAAAGAATTGGGCAATTCGCCCTGTAGTACACGGATTTTAAAAGAAATTGTGCCTTCTTTTACTTTCACATCAGGGTCTGAAAGCTCTACTACTATATTATGAACCCCGTCTTTACCTAAGATTGAAAGCGTTCCGTTTGGCGGATCAGCTTGGAAGCTATCAGTTCCCTGATCCCATCCCTGAGCAAATACTTGGATACTCAGCATGCCGGATATTCTTGCAGGTCGGTCAGCGAAATATACAACTAGTGGCACATCTTTAAGAGTTAGCCTGCCGTTCTCGAACATACCCGACTTTGCGCTCATGGTATAAAGAAATTTGGGTGCGTCAGCCTCATTTATCACCGGGTTGGCTTGAGCGAATACTACGCCCATGCTGAACATAATCGTCATAAACAAAATTAGAAATAATCTCACAGATACATCCTCCTAATAGTTTTCTAAAGTTAAAGGCTTACCGCCTTTGGAATATTATAACCACAAATTGAAATGAATATAGAATCCACAAAATATTATTCATCAGAATAGTTAGGATGAAGAAATTTAACTACTATAAGCAAAATAAGAGCCGCTCTTAGATAGTCCAGATAAAAAATGCGTGGGCCTGTGTTATTCATTTGAAAGGACTTCAGGAATTAATTATCCGCAGATTCTTTCTTCGTGTTGAGCTTAAAGAGCTTAACTATACCAAGCGAGTCATCAATAGTGGGCCCCTGCTCTTTGCATTTGTCTTTTAATTTCTTATCCTTCAACTCTTTGCATATGCCCCTTGATTCCGCCATAGTCTTCCCCCTTGCCTTGTAAAATGCCTCTTTTAGGTCTGGAGAATCTCGCATAGCGTCTGAAAGCCTGAGCGTAAATAACCCGTAATCCCCAGTTGCAAATGCAAGCTGTCCCACCTCTGCTGCGGCTAAGAGTGCTGTATCCTCAAGTCCGTAATCAACCTTCTTTCCTTTGTATTCCAGATACTCCTCAGCCCCCCCTGCATGACAGGTGTCGGCTACAAACAACTTAGCGCGACCAGGAATATCGTTCAGATATGATGCCAGCTCCTTATCGGTCATCCAGATTTTAGCCATCACAGCGTATAACCCTGCAAAAGGAAAATCCTTAGACCACAATAAGAACACCTCTTCCTTATTACCACCGTCAATGCCGTCCAAGAGCATCCCGTGTCCATTGTAATAAACTATCACGGCGCTCTCTTCCGATGCGCTCTCCTTAAGCCACTCAAACCCCTTCACCACTCCGCCGTATGTTGCCTCGGAATCGACGACCTCTTTCACATTTTCGGTAGGGATTCCCATTGTCCGCACGACCGTGTTTACAAATATATCCACATCATTTTTACAAACTGTTCGTAGAGACTGCCATGGGGGACAAGAACCAATGGCTAAAACATATGTGTTCTCAGGGTCTATAGGGTCGGAGTTGTTAAAACTATACGACAGGCTGGAATACGCGGCGGTAAAAACAGATAACGCCGCAAATAGGAATACTGTTTTAAGCATTGAATTGTTCAAAAACATTCTGTCTCTGAGAGATATTTTAGACAACTTGAAAAAAGCTGACTTAAATAAAACTCTTACTCCTTTTCCTCAGGAGCAGGGCATGTATCCACTTTCAACTCAATTTAAATTGAGCCTTCGCACCCTAGCAACCGCCTAAGTAAACACCTGCAAAGAATTGGCCGAGCTAAACTATTTCTCCTCATCCTGAGACTGAGGACATGAATCCACTTTTTTGCCCTCTAGTTTTTTACAGTCCTCTTCACTTTGCGCCATCACACAGACCTCGGCTCCTTCTATATTACAAAACAATCCCTGGCTACCCTGTGATCCGAACTCCATAATATCAGGAGCTGCAAAAGAATAAGATGAAAGTCCAAAAACAACTATGGATACTACTAGAATTAACTTCTTCATATCTACTCCCTCCATAAAAATGTTTATTGATAAACTATTATTCTTGATTCTGTGAAGCTGGGCATGAATCCACTTTTTTGCCTTCGAGTTTTGTACAGTCCTCCTCTGTCCTCGCAACTACACAAACCTCGGCTCCCTCTATATTAATTACAAAACATTCCTGTACCGCCTTGTGATCCGAAGAAAGCCTGCGCATCATCATCACTCGCCGCCCACGAATAAGATGATAGTCCAAAAAGAAAGATCGAAACCAGCAAAATCAATTTCTTCATATTTGCTCCCTCCTGTTACTAAGAATAGTATAACCACAAATTAAGATAAATATGGTTACTCTGCTCAATTTGCTTTTTCTACTGAAAACTCTAATTATGTATGAGAGATGAGTAATCTGAGATCCTACCTGGCCAATTTTCACCATTTGACTTTGTTTTGATTTTTCCATAACATTTTGCATGAGTAATTCCCCTTTATTTAAGAGCCAAAGTTGTTTCTGTAAACATTCGAATTACTTGTGCGTGAGCACTAATCAGCCTCCATTCAATGGACAGGAAATAATATGAGCGCATCATCAAAAAAACCTCAAGTGGGAATCATAATGGGCTCCCAGTCGGATTGGAAAACCATGGAGAACACAGCTCAGATTCTGGACACTCTTAAAATTCGCTACGAGAGCAAAATTGTATCAGCGCACCGCACCCCCGACCGACTCTATGAATATGCGAAGTCAGCACGTGAGCGGGGGCTTAAAGTTATTATCGCTGGAGCTGGAGGAGCGGCGCATCTGCCCGGCATGACTGCGAGCATGACCACGCTGCCCGTATTGGGCGTACCTGTGGAGAGTAGAACTTTAAAAGGTTTAGACAGCCTATTGTCCATAGTGCAGATGCCTGCGGGCATCCCTGTGGGGACTCTGGCAATCGGCACCGCAGGGGCAAAGAACGCAGCCCTTCTTGCGGCGGCTATAATCTCTACATCGGATGAGAAGGTCGCTTTAAGACTTGAGCAGTTCAGGAAGAAACAAACAAAAGGAATTGCAGTTAAACCCAAGAACGCAAGCTCTGAGATACTTAAGAAAGTTACCAAAGAGTCCTGATCAAACATTCGTTTGTATTTTTTAATATTCATTAATCGAAAGGATATTGTAGATAGTAAGGGATGAAAGCACACTCAATCACATTAGGGATACTTGGAAGCGGACAGCTTGGACGCATGAGCGCACTGGCCGCGGCAGAGCTTGGAATAAAAGTCCATATATACGGCCCCGATAAAAATAGCCCGGCCGAGCAGGTAGCAGCCAAGACTTACATCGGCAGCTATACCGACAAGAAAAAACTCAGGGCATTCGCCAATAGCGTCGATGTGGTTTCATATGAGTTTGAAAACATTCCCGTAGACACCATACGCTACATTCAGAAAATTAAACCCGTATATCCTAATGATAAACTTTTGGAAATCTCCCAGAACCGCATCACAGAGAAGAAATATTTAAATCAGATCGGCATACCGACAGCTAGGTGGGCACCAATATACAGCGCTGATGATATAAAGCGTGAAGCACAAGAACTAGGCGCTAAAAACTATATTCTTAAAACAGCACGCTTTGGTTATGACGGCAAAGGGCAGACTGTACACAAAGCCGGGGACAGCCCTAAAAGGAGTTTTAATAAGTTAAACTCAGACGAGCTTATTCTTGAAGAGATGGTCGATTTTAAGTGTGAGATTTCTGTCATTATAGCGCGCGATAAAAACGGAAACTCCGCGATTTACGGCCCTATGCTCAATGTTCACAAAAACCATATCCTTCATACAAGCACAGTACCTGCGCCGATAGATAAAAAAGTTGCTACACAGGCAAAAAATATGGCCCGCAAACTTGCTAACGCCGTTAATCTCATAGGAGTGCTCGGACTTGAGATGTTTGTAACCAAAGACGGGCGCATATTAGCAAATGAGATTGCTCCCAGAACTCATAACTCTGGTCACTGGACCATAGACGCCTGCTCGGTATCTCAGTTTGAACAGCACGTGCGCACAGTATGCGGTCTCCCAGTGGGTAACCCTACCCCTCACTCTGCCGCCGTTATGACTAATCTAATTGGGAATGATGTAAATAAGATTAAGAACTTCTACGAAACCAGAGGCGCGTGTATTCATCTATACGGCAAATCCGAAACCCGTAACGGCCGCAAAATGGGTCATGTTACAGTGCTAAAACCCCTCAAGCCAGCTCGTAAATAGCCTGTATTGACGGCAAAAATACTTTTGAATTATGCTAGAATCTGCTTTAACTATCCGACATAACCAACTGTTATGACATATTCCTCTAGCTTTGCATACTTAAACCACGTCTCCTCAAGAAAATTAATGCTCCGGCAAACAATAAAACGGCTGTAGCTATTAGACCCCACTCGGAAAGCGTAGGCACCTGAGCCGGGGGTCTTTGTCTAAGAGCAAGTCCTCTAAACTCTAGTCCCTCTTCATTTTGAAGCTCGACAATATAATCCACAACCCCTGTATCCATATCGATAAGCGCAATTGCAGCCCAATCAGTATTCAGCGCATTCTTTGAAACTTCTGCTTGAACATCAACCCCAGCCCTAAATAATAGTGCCGCAAACTCCGCATCAGTTTCAGCAAAAGCGTAAGTGCCGGCAACTTTCGTAGATGCTGCAATTTCACCGAAGCTGCCTGCAAATGCTAGCGTATCCATTGCAAGAAACTCTACGTCCTCAAGAACAATGTCTCTGGTTGCATTTTCAGCATTTACCACTTGATTTAAATTGGGGAAAGCTAAATTGGTTATAAATGCCTCATCTGCGGTTGCCGGATCAACTGAATACATCGCTGGAACACCCTGAACATTAGCCGCAACTTTTAAATCCATCGTGCCCCAGGCAGCCATAGCATGATACTCAGCGGCTATATCAGGCGAGCCTATAAACATTGCCTGGAAATCATTGACTTCTTCATGCCTGTGTAAGCTATCTATATCTAGATTTTCATAACTAAAGAGCACACCGTCTTCTCGTATAGCAATGTCACTTATGTTATTACTTACTCCATGAGGCACTGCCCATTTTGCTGCGCCGGTTTCAGTATCCAGTTCAGCTATAACGGCACCCCCGGCAACTAAACCACCTTTTGTAGAAAGGATTTCTTCATCCCTTATCTCACACAAAGCCTTGAGTTTCCCCGCAGAATCAAAATCAATACCGGTGCAATTATTAAGCCCGGTGTCCCCGATCATCGCAACCTCTCCCGTAACCGGGTGAACTGTGTAAAGGTAGCTATGTTCTGCACCCGCGGTCTGTCCAGCTGTTGAGGCCTGTCCAGCTGCACCCACAGCCTGTCCTCCGACCACAAAGAGCTCAGAAGTCTGGCTTATAGTCTTCCATCCAAACGCTGATTGGTAGCTATAAAAACCCGATACTACTAAAACCGTTGTTATTAAAAACAGTTTGCTTAATCTTGCCATCTTTTACTCCCTTCCAGAAGTATTTTTTTTTCTAATCTATTTCCATATTCATGCCGCTTCAAATCCCTCTTAATCTCCCTTCTCTAAAAGGAGAAAAAAGCAAACGCAACTTCACTCATTTACGCAGTCACCCTTCTCTTTACAGCCAATAAACCAAATATGCCAAGCAGTCCCGCCATAGCTATTAGATCCCTTTGTGAAAGGGTGCCAATGTAGTTCTTCCTATCTCCTTTCTTTATACCAGTTCATGTTTGAGCAAGACCAGGACTCGTCACTCTTTTTAGCAGAGCCCTTTAGCACATATGTGTTATCAACTTTAGCAAGCTTCATGCTAACCACTCCATCCGCTAAGTCTTTATTGAGTTTGTGGTTATAATTAATGGTGAGAACGTCGTCTTTTAACTCACCTGTTCCGTGAAAAGTGCTCTGACCGTGATCGTCGTGCCAGTAAGTTCCGATTACGGTTACTTCCGATCCGGAATTGTTGCATTCTATTATAATTGCGCTTGGTTGATTTAGATAAGGATCTGTCCATACCCCGGTCAAATCAGGGTGAGCTTCAGATGACTGTTTTGCATTGGCTTCGCTTGTTTGAGATAGCGTACTCCCAAATAGACCTGCAGCTCCTATTGCCACGGTAGAGGCGATAAATTTTCTTCTGTCCATTATCGAAATTCCTCCTTTAGTTTTTTACCCTATATCGAGTTCTCTATCTCTTCTTGCTAAGAAAAACAGCCCGAATGCCAATAAAATAAATGAAGTTGCAAGGAGTCCCCACTCTGAGAGTGTAGGCACCTGGGCTGGAGCGCGCTCCCTCACCGCAAGACCCTGTAGGACATAGTCCTCCGACGAAACAATTCGTATTTTGATTACAGCATTCCCGCCTTCCAGATCTATAAACGCCAATCCCAGTTCAACCGGAGGAGATCCTTTGGTCGCTAGGGCACCCGGTTCTAAAACCTGCATCTCTACAAGCGCAGCCGCTTCATATTTTGTAGCTGCACTTTTAACCGAAGAACTCAGAGCAGCCAGCTCATCAGAATCTATGTCGTCAGAGTCAGGCAAGACTAGTTCCTCAACCGCTATACCGTCAGTGGCAGGCATAACACAGGGCCCTTCTTCTACAAGCGCCATAAGTCCGTTGGTATTATCAAATAGCTGAAGATTCGTAACGAAAAACGGTTGAGCGGTTACCTTATCAAGCTCATAAACCTGGTTAGATTCATTCACCCATGTAACGAGCCTCACCCGTTCATCACCTCCGGCAAAAAGCGCATTACCCTGCCCTTCTGTCCCGGGCTTCCCTATAAAGACAGAATCAGCAGTCATATCGTCAATCGAATGCAAATTGTGAGGAGTCTCGACCTCTTCATAGGCCTGCATAATGTATCCTCCAGTGTTAGCTATATCGGATATTTGCTCCGTAATTCCCGTCGGACCTACTTCCGTTCCCGCGCCCGTCAATGTATCCAGACGAGCTAAGACAGGTTCATAGGGTTCTTCCATCCTCTGACAAGTGGCGAAAAGATCGCCTGCGGGATTAAAATCAAGCGCGGTGCAATTCCCGTGGTCCGTGTCTCCGATTTTGGTGACTACACCGGTTACTGGGTCAATCAATGCAAGCCATGAAGCTTTTGGAATTCCGGGCAACTCGGCTTTAAGAACACCTTGAACCTCAGTTACTAAAGTAAAATATTGGAGTCACTGAAGACCTTCCAGACCAACATCAAGAGCAAAACTTAGAGGTGAAAAATAAAGGAATGCCGCCAAAGCAAAGAAAATACTTCTCAAATTCTTCATCTACCGCCTCCTTTAAAAAAAGAAAGTCAGTCTGGATAAAGTTGTTATTTGAAAGCCCGCCGCCAGACTTATGTATATAAGTATATTAGCAATTGTACTTTTTGTACAGCAAACACAGTAGTGTGTTCAGAAGGGAATAAATCAGGAGTTAATGCGAAGAGCTTACAGGGCTAGTATTTATTACGCTGTATCCGGATTGGCGGATAATAGATTTAGCTCCTTCAGAGCTTAAATAGCCCATCCACATTTGAGAAGGTTCTTTTATCTGATCTTTACTTATCAGCACAGCTCCCTGCTCGATTGGCTCATAAAAAGCGGCTGGCACAATCCAGGCCCACCTTTTGTCTCTGTCGGACAATGAAGCATAGGCGATAAACCCGGCGTCCGCTTTTTTTGTCTCTACAAAACCAAGCGCTTCCGATTGATCCTCAGTGTAGACTAGCTTACTGCTTATCCCGGGATAGACCTCAAGGATTGCCATGGTCTCTATTGCCGCCTTTCCATAACGGTTTTCCTCTGGGTTGGCGATTGCAAGTTTGGTAAACTGCCCTGACTTGAGATATTTCACTCCGGTCCAATTAACTTTCCAGGATTTGCTGTAAAGAGCTACAGTTCCCAGGGCGTATATAGAGTAACCCTCCTCTAGCGCAAGCCCCTCATCGATTAACTCCTTAGGATGTTTGGTATCCGAAGACATGAACACGTCAAAGTCCCCGCCCTCGCGAATCATATTTACAAGATCTTTACTGCTGCCGCTTGTAACTTCAACAGGGATTGCGGTCTGCGTGACGAACTCTTCTTTCAAAAGCTCCACTGTGGGCGCAAATTCCAAATCCACCGCGATCCGAACGGGATCAATCTGCATATCCACAACCGGAACTGTTTTCTTTGTGCATCCCAATACAAGGCCCACGCTTAAGGCTAAGGCAAAAAATATTCCAAGTTTTGATTTTTTATTCATATCGGATTCTTTTAAAGAATTATAATTTACACAGGACTGTCTTAAAGACAACTCTACCCCATCCAGTTTAATGCTATCCGCTCTGCCAGTATTTAAATGTATCCACATCCATTATGGTTAGCTTTCCTTCCCACCCTGCCCCCTGGTCGAGGTTCCAGAGGTTGGCGATTTTCACGGGCTTACAGTCGGGGTAATCAAAATCGGTATGAGTGTGACCTATGAAAACAGATTTATACGGGAACTTTTTGCCGGCCTTTTTGAGCTTGGGCGCATCAATCCGCCAGGTGTCTCGCCCCGTGTAATAGGTCCTTTCTTCAGGCTGTTTATCAACCGGATATTTCCAGTTGAGCCCGGCGTGAACATAGAGCCTCTTTTTTTCGTCTATATAATATAGTACTGTCCGCTCAATGAACTCCGCATGCTGCTTAAAAAGCTTCTTTCTCAATTTCCCGTTCTTGTAATAAGCCTTCCTGGTAAGATTCCCCCCTTTCCCGAGCCAGCGCGCTTCTCCCGAAGGGTCCCCTTCCCACTGCCCCCTGAACCAGCGCCTTACAAATTCGTCGTGGTTTCCGAGCACCCAAATGAAATTCTTTGCTTTCATCAAAAGCTCAATACACTCAGTAACTTCCTGGTCTCCGTCATAAATATCTCCAAGCGATATCAGACGGTCTCTTTTCATATCGAACTTTGAGCGCTCAAGCGCCTGAACCAGCGCCTTATAGTTTCCGTGAATGTCGCCTATGCAAAGTGTTCTCATTTTTCTTGGGCAAAACTTAATTGTATCCTGGAACCTCGGGATTTATTATTATAACCAAATCTTTGAATTCATATAATACGGAGAAGCATTATTAATATAAATTTTGGTTTGAATAAATCTAAGTATGATCTTATAATTATATAGGCACTAATTACTATAGAATGGAGAACTGGAATGAAATACGTTGTTACGGTAATGGTATTTGCAATAATGGCAACCTCACTTTTGGTACCGCAAACCTCATGGTCCCAGGTTCAAGGAATAGACGGCACGTGGTATTTTGGCGAGAAGCCGCTTTCAATTGAGATTTACGATAGTGGCTGGCGGTTTAGCGTAACGGATGAATCCGGACATAAAACGTATGGCAAATCGTTTAACCCTGCTGTTATATATTTACCTTCTGAAAATATAACGGGTCAGATTGAAGAAGAAGCTACTATAATAGAATGGTCAGACGGCACTTATTGGTCACGCGAAGCTTTCACAGGCTCAGAGCCCCCAAACTTACCTGAATAACGATCACTGTTTTCCCCATCCAAATCTGGTTCATTTATATTTTTACGATAATGACAACATAATAGGGTGGTTCTAAAAAAAGGAGGTAGTCCCTATGTCTGCATATTTTATTGCACAGGTAAACGTTCACGATCCCGAGGAATACGAGAAATACAGATCGAAGTTCATGCCGATCCTACAACAATACGGCGGAGAGGTTGCGGCAGTTGACCGTGAAGTAAAGATAATAGAGGGAGAATGGCCCCATCAGGGCACGGTTATTCTCAAGTTCCCAGATGAAGAGCAGGCAACGAAATGGTATTACTCACCTGAGTATCAGGGGATTATTCAGGACAGGATTAACTCTACCAATACCAATCTGATTCTGATGAAGGGCATGTAATATAATCCTTCAGTTATAAATCATAGTAATTCATTCTAATTGTCTATAAAATCATACTATAAACAGTCTTATTTTAGATATTTCCGGCCCTAGAATCCACTCTAACTATGAATTACAACAAGCTGGTGTGCCTATAAGTTTCAACACAACATCTGTCTTTTGACCGTAATTGGAAACAAAGCCCTCCGCACATAATCAAAGCTTATCAAAATTCTCCGCGTGAAATTCAATATGCTCCTTTATAAAAGAGGCAATGAAATAATAACTGTGATCATAATCCCGCTGCATTCTGATCTTGAGCGGGAACTTGGTTTCATGACACGCCTCAACAAGATATTCCAGTTTTAACTGCTCCATCAAGAACTCATCTTCAGTCCCCTGATCGACAAGCACAATATCATTTCTTCTAACTTTCCTCACAAGCTCAGACGCATCGTATTCTTTCCAAAGCTCTCTATCTTCACCCAGGTAGCCGGTAAAAGCCTTTTGTCCCCAGGGACATAAAGAAGGGGCGCCAATCGGAGAGAAAGCAGATATGGATTTATAGAGATCAGGATTTCTAAGCCCAAGAACAAGAGCGCCGTGACCGCCCATTGAATGCCCTGATATGCCCACTCGGTCCATATCAGCGTTAAAGTTGGAAGCAACAATTTCGGGAAGCTCCTTTACGACATAATCATACATATTATAGTACGCACTCCATCCGGGTGTTACGGCGTTTACGTAAAAGCCGGCCCCTGAGCCAAAATCCCAGGACTCGTGCTCCCCGGGAAGATTTGTACCGCGCGGGCTTGTGTCTGGGCATACCAGCATTATCCCGTGATGAGAAGCCCACATCTGCGCGCCCGCTTTTGTGATGAAATTTTCCTCGTTACATGTAAGCCCTGAGAGCCAGAATAAAACGGGGACTTTTACTTTGTACTCCTGAGGCGGGTGATACACCGCGAACTTCATTGGAGTTTTTGTGGACACTGACCGATGGGAATAAAATGCCACCCTTCCGCCAAACGACAGATGATGTTTCAACAATTTAAGTTCACTCATATTTACGCTTAGTAGAGAACAACGCTCCTTATACTTTTGCCTTCGTGCATTAAATGAAACGCTTCGTTAATTTATTCAGGCGGAAGGTCGAAGCTTACGGGCCTATCGATCTTAATATCCCCCTTCATGTAATTACCAACTATCCTCGGAAACTATTATCACATAAAATCGGTCAAAAAATCTAGCCTTTTTGTCTTAAGACTCAGCTTGGTACGCTAAAAAAAAACCACTTGACTTGAGACCCCAAAATACCTATAATAATAGTGGAGGCATTAACAATGGGAACAAGTGATAGTCCACCTTACAATGCAGTTCATATATGATGCTTAAAACAATAAGTGAGTCGAAATATACACTCACTATATAAATAGCCATCAGGCTATTAAATCTAAAAATAGATAAAAATAAAAGGGAGCCCTTCTTGAAAAAAGTGGCTCCCTTTCTTAATATTTGGGCTTTAAAACACTTTTTAGAATTATTTGTTTTCAGTCTTTTTCAATCTAAAGATATACACACCCGCTATTGCTACAGCTAAAGCAGTCAGAGATCCAATAACTGACTCGGCAAACCTGAGGGTAGCATTCTCTACGGGGCTAATATCTGAAACAAGCACAGAGACTATCACCACAACCGATATAGTTATGCTAGTAGTTTTAATATGGTCAGGAATACGGAATATATGGCATAGGAAAACACCGATTGCTATACAGAGCGCAAAACCGACAACTTCAAAAGGAAAGAAATAAAGATAAACACCACTTACCAAACATCCTATAAAAGAGGCTCTTATTCTCATCCTCGCAGTCTCGGCGGTCAGCGACTCTCTATCAGACATAACAAAGACACCTGAAATAACAGCCCACAACCCGCCAATTTCAGCAGTCCCCCAATGAAACATGGCCGTAAAGTAATAACCAAGAAGGTAAGCTAATACAGCAACGATAAAATTTTCAACAACTGCTCTGAATATATGTGATTTAAACATCAAGTGACTCCGGCCTAACGCTTAAGAAGCTCGAATATTATACTTAAATTTTGCGTATTCTCCCAAATATGGAATCACAGAGAACCAAAAAAACATGCTATAGATTTTCTTATCTGAAATGTACGAAAAGTAAGTTTTTCTAAGCAGCTTCTCAAAAAAGATCTTTGACTCAAGAGCCTCCCTTTGGGGATATGCGAACATCACGACCAGGTGCTCATCCTCTTTTGCCTCAACCTGCTCAAACATATATGCGTATTCTTTCTCAGTTATACCGTACGATATTCCGTATTCAGGGCGCTCATCAGATCTGAAAAATCCAAAGTTATCCAGTTTCTCAGCCACTTTATCGCAGATTATTCTTCCGTATTTCTTAGTTTCATCTACATCCTTTCTGAATAGCCCTTTAATCAGCGGATATTTTGCGCAGTAGAGCTGATTAGCATTGTTTTTGATAATCTTACACTTGGTCTCGGGCAGCTCAACAAAATACAGTATTGAGGGGGAAACCGGATACAGCATCAGATCTTTTACTATATTATTTTGAGCCAAGTCCTTTGTCTGATCCATTTTAAGATCCTCTATCTATTTAGAGAGATATCATTTGAAATAGATGCAGATTGTTATTAGCCTAGTTCACCAAGTATCTCGCTTAGATTACCCTGCCTATAAATTGAGAACATATCACCATCACTAAGATCCCGATGCCATTTTACTAGCTTGATCAAACTGCTCTCTACCTCTATAACTGTAATCCCATCTGTGTAGAGAGCACAACCAGTATTAAAATAATGAGGTGGAGGGGTTGTCCCTAGCGAGGCATATTCTCTACCAAGCCGAGTTTCATATTGAATCTCTTTATTTAATCTATCTATACTACGTGTTAGCTCAATCCTTTCAGAAGACATGGGATCAGCATTGGATAACACAAGCTGATCTTGAAGATCATCTCTTTTTCTTTTGAGAATATCAAGTCGGGATTCAGACCTAAACACTGCTCTGTGAGTATGTCCGCATATTAAAATAACATTATTCTTCTTTGCCCAATTAAACCTTTCCTTTTCAAATTTCTGTGTAATTACTGATCTAGGAGCTGCAATTGCTTCGTCTACCTTGACATGAGGCTCAATATATCTATAAAGCATTACAAATGCACGACTAGAAAAACTATTTTCGTCTGAATCTTTTGTACCCTGGTGACCATGTATAAGTAAAATTTTAGGAATCCCCTTCTTATCCTTTAACTTAATTCCTTCATAAACAGGATATACTAAACTAGGTTTTGTTCTTATTGGATCTTTTGTCTTCCAATCAAAGTCATGGTTACCAAATACTCTATAAACTCTATCATCACCAAATGCCCTTATAGCTTCATAAACAGAATCATTATATCTATCAGCAACTTCCTCTGCAGTAAATTGCCAAAGCTCTTCCACATCTCCAAGTAATATAAGTGAATAACCTTTATCTTTATAGTGATTAAAAGCACGTACTACTGCGTCTTCGTTATTCTTGAAATCATCAGCCTTCTCTCCATTCCCCATATGCATATCACTAATAATCACAAATTTATTTCCTCTAGTAGATAAGGTCTTTACATCTTTTTCTTCATGCCAAAGTCTATCTAGCTGCTGATTTAAACTACCCTTCTTAGTTGTCATCTCTACTACCTCCATTTTTATTAAAAAATGCCTAGCCTATATAATTTGATTCTAATCTAAAACCGACACAAATGTAAAGAACCATCCTGCAAAAAACAGATAAGTTTTCATCGTTTATATGCAATTTCATCAAAAGTTTTTACAGAGCTTTATAAGAGGAAAGATGATCTAGAATTTTAGACACAGTATCTAACAAACAAAAGAAAGGGGGGAAGAAAGCCGCTGTTGTATCCTTTCTCCTTTGCAATTGATAGTTTACAGATAAAGCCCTCCAATACAGTCATTTAAATTTCATTATAACACGTATTGATACTAGCCCGAATAAGCAGTAATAATATATAGAATGAATAAAACAGAACGCATTTCAGAAGAAATAGAAAGAGAGGCTCTAATCAGCCTGCATAAGCATTGCCCGCTTGAGACCGCACAGGATCTTGGGCTTTATATGCTTGAGGTTGGCGACGCGGTTGCGGCAGCCTCAACAAAAGACCCAAGCGTCGTAATCAACCGAACGCTCGGGCTCGGGACTTTGTTTGAGATTACGCAAGAGACACTGAGCAACATCACCGAGTTCTACCGTAATCTGGATATTAATAAATATTTCCTTCACGTCTATCCACAAGAGATGGCCGATAATGTACCGGAGATGCTAGAGAAAGTAGGACTTCAAAAATCACGAGGATGGATGAAATTTAAACGTGACAACTCCCCTCCCCCCGAAGCACCAACAGAGCTTACGATAACAGAAGCTTCTACAGCGGAGCAAGCGCTTCACTTTGGAAGGATAGTAGCAAACGCCTTTGGCATGACTGAGAATTCAGCTCCCATGCTCGCAGGTCTTGCTGATGACCCGGGATGGCATATTTTTTTAAGCTACTCCGGCGACACGCCCGCAGGAGCAGGTGCTATGTACCTCCACGGCGGGAGCGCGTGGATGGAATGGGGAGCAACTGATCCGAATTTTAGAAGAATGGGGAGTCAGGCTGCGATTATGTCAGCCCGAATACAAAAAGCAATTGAGCTTGGATGTAAGCACATGTTCACAGAAACCGGAGAAGCTGTAGAGGGAGACCCTCAGCATTCTTATAAGAACATATTGAAAGCAGGCTTTACTGAATCAGTACTAAGAGAAAATTACACTCCCATAAAATAGCGGCGCAGTATGCGCTTGCTAAATAGTTCTCAGAGCTTTTGGTGCAACACTGTCATTCTGAGATCCGCAAACACATGTACGCAGCCGAATAATCTCTCCTCCAATCTTTTCGGAATACGGACTATAAGCGTCCAGCAAAAATGTCACCGTGAAGATGCTAAGGAAAACATGTAGCTTCATCTCCATCAATCTCACAGGCCAGAAGCTCCTTGCCCCGACTCCTCGAATGCTCACCTGCCACACATCTCCCTTAAGCTCCATCAGAGCAAACCCGAACCTATACAATTTTATGGATTAGCGTTACCGTCATCACATCCAATCGCTCTTTGAGAGCATGTGCCCGGGTCAGAGCCCATATTGCATAATGTGGAGAAATACGTACACATACTGTGATCCTCTAATATATCATCCATATTATTAATACCGTACGTAGCTAACTGCTCTCCGATTGTGAGAAGATCACAGTCGTCGGCTGCAAAATCGGGCAGCGCCGGAAGCGGAGTTCCAAAAGTTATTGTCACCTCCCCGTCAACATGCTTGTATGAAAAAAGCAGACAATCAAGCCCAAGAGGTGGGAGCATAGGAACAAGATCGTTTGTATTCACAATACGAAAACTAATTCGGTTTGTCGCAAACTCACCTTCATAGGTAGTTACAAACTGGCTGTCCCCCACTGCCGGGCCCGCAAAGTTATACATAGTCACGCTGTCTATCATACCAACGTTCTGTGAGAAATCAGGGAAAGCGAGGAACGCTAGAGCAGCCCCTAGGCTGTGCCCTGTAATATAGAGGTTTTTAAAATTCCCTGTCATAGTAAGCTCATCGAGTTTAGTAAGAATCGTGCTCTCAATAGGGTCTGTATCATCAAACCCATATACATCCAAAAACCCGAGTGAAACGTTACCGCCGTTTGGGACAAAGCTATAAGGACCCTGAATCGCGGCTATATCACTTAGATCGTCTGAGACATTCGCGGTCCCTCTGAATGCTACGTATATATTGTCTCCCTCAGTGGCTATAAAAGCGATTGGGATCACGCCGTCGTCATCCGCGCACGTATCGTTAAGGAGGCTCGACACTTCTTCAAAGATTACTTCCTCGAGCTTATAGGGAGAAGGCACTGTGATTGCGCCCTTACCTCCACTAATACACTGAAGCCTCTGCTCGTATGCAACGAGTGAAAGCTCGCCAAGCTCAATTGCAAGCTCCAAGTCAAAACCCTCCGAACCATCTAAGGGAGGATCGCCCCCGCCGTTATTTCCACTGTTATTGTTACATCCGCCTGCAATTCCAAAGGAAACAATAACCAGCAGCAAAATAGCTAATATGCCCGTTTTTCTCATTTAATACCCTCCATAGAATATGCTTAACATAATACTATAGCCCAACTTCCGTTCCATTGGGACTTACAGGGAAATTTCGTGATTTAAGAGATTCTAGATTAAACCGTACAGAACTCCTACAAGCCCACCGCCTGCGATGAGCCATGTCGAATTAATGCGGAGAAAGAATAAGGCTCCAGCACACAGTAAAGCAATGATTATAGTAAGCGGGTCTACAAGCGACACCCTGGCAAGCTGGAACATAACCGCTGCCATAAGTCCAAGCGAGGCTGCGTTTACTCCATCAAGAGCGGCGCCCGCAAGTGGTGATTTTCTGAGTTTTGGAACAACAGGATTTACAGCCGCTACGAATATAAACGAGGGAAGGAATATTCCAACTGTGGCGATCACAGCTCCGGGAAGACCTGCAACCAGATAACCGATAGATGTCGCAGTTGTAAGAAGCGGCCCCGGGGTCACCTGCCCCATCGCCACAACATCAATAAGCTGCTGAGAAGTGATCCAGCCAAGAGTTTCCACAAAATCAGCTTCTAAAAAAGCTAGCAGCACATATCCGCTTCCATATAGAACCGCCCCTATCTTTAAAAAAACTACAAAGAGGGTAGCCAAGGCTATCTCCTTTGACTGAAGAGCAACTAAATTAATACCTAGAACAGGAGCTATAAAACTAAAAATTCGTGATCCGGTGAACCCCTTATAGTTCCTGAACAGTATTACCAAAAGACCTCCCAAAAAAATAAGGAGTATCTCGTTTATACCTATGAAATATCCGGCCACCACACCGATCCCTACAAGCGAAGTAAGAACCCCCTTAACCGCTTTGCGTCCAAGCATATAGAGCGCCTGAAGGACTATAGCAATAATGACAGGCTTAATACCATAAAATAACCACTCGGCCTGGCTAGTTGCTCCGTACTCTACATATAGCCATGTGAGGATAGTAACAAGTACTGCCGCTGGAAGGATAAAGCATGATCCCGAGACGATCATTCCCCGCCATCCCGCACGCTCAAGACCCATGTGAATAGCCATCTGTGTAGAGTTGGGACCGGGGATCAGATTAGTTGCTCCCATCAGATCTAAAAACTGCTGTTCGCTTAGCCATTTTCTGCGTGTAACAATCTCATCATGCATCATCGCGATGTGTGCCGCAGGACCGCCAAAAGCAGTTACGCCGAGTCTGAGAAATAACAGTGCAAGCTCTTTTAATCTAGCGGAAACATCTTTAGGCGCGGAACTCATACTCTCTCAAACTTACTGGAAAATCCAGATTCAAACAACTCGACTATTCATAACGGTTTTTAGAATGACATTTTCTAATGCGGTATACTGTTAGCTCAAAACTATTATTCAATAGGAAGTGGAGAATGAGCGATAAAAAGACCTACTCAGGTAGCTGTTTTTGTGGAGCGGTACAGTTCACAGTAAGCGGTGAGCCTGTCGTTATGGGGTATTGCCACTGTGAATCGTGTCGGCATTGGTCAGCGGGGCCTGTCAATGCTTTCACACTTTGGAGGCCTGAAGCAGTGAAAATTACAAAAGGTGAAGATAACATCCTTACCTACAACAAGACTCCGAACAGCTACCGCAAGTCATGCAATAAGTGTGGAGGTCATGTTTTCACAGATCATAAACCTGTAGAACTTATAGATGTCTATGCTGCAGTAATTCCGGACTTAGCTTTCAACCCTGTCATGCACGTATACTATCAAGAAACAGTATTGCCTATTAAAGACGGGCTGACGAAATTTCGGGATCTACCCAAAGAAGCAGGTGGATCTGGGGATGAATTGCCGGAATAGCAATCCGCTTTAAGTCTTATGTAAATAGATTTTTCTGTGGACTTTTCTGAACTTAAAGAAAATAGATATTGTTAAGGATAAGAAATCTAATTTCCATTCGTAACATGATTAGAGAATTCTTCTAGTCTTTCTCTCTGCACAGGCGTTGGGCGCACGAATGAGCGTTTTCTTCTAATATGAGCCCAGGCTTCTTCAATAGAATTCCCCTGGCTTATAAAATACGCCGCCGCCATAGTAGCGCTCCTTCCGAGACCCTCCCAGCAGTGTATGTAAACCTTTCCGCCTTTCGTGATCTGCTCTCTGATAAATTCGACCCCCTCGTGTAGATGCTCAATGGTTGGCGCTTCGTTATCATCAGTTGGCAGGAGCAAATAATGGATATTGAGCAAGTCCTCATGAAGTGTGTAGTGGTACTCGCTTCTCATGTTCACTACACCTGTTATACCGTATCTTTCAAGTTTAAGAAAACCTGCTCCCCTGGGCTGACCGCCTATCCATACATGCTCGTCAATAATGCTGTAGCGTTTTATGGGACCACCGGTTATCCAGCGGTACAACTTGTCATAGCCCGCTATGCCCCCACGGTAAAGACCCTGATGTTTGAAGTGATCAAGCAATCGCTTTAACTTTATAAGGTTAGTCATTTTTATTCAAAGAATCCTTTAGTCTCCGGTACAAGCACAGTAAGCGCGTTGTGTTCAAGCGTTATTTTAATTGGAAAGTCAGAACCAACGTCCTCTCCGTCTCTGGCCGCCACCTGATTTGAGGCCGAGAGCACAACCACCTCTTTTGCCTGTTTATTATAAATAGAATAACACGGTCTGTCGCCATGTGGCTTAATTTTTGAAAATACTCCTTTAAGAGCATGATACATGAGTGACCCAGCCGACCAGAGGCTTGCCTCTCTAACTATTATAACATCAAGCTTGCCGTCTGACACATCTATATCAGGAAGGAGTTTTACCTGAGGAAGCCCTAAATTGCCTGAATTGCAAATAACACACGTAACGCCCTTTACTTTCTTTCTCTTACCGTCAATTACAAGACGATAATACACCTGCTTCATTCTGCTTCCCACTCTGAGCGCAGTCCAGATATATGCCCAGAAGCCGTATTTGTCTTTTTCCTGCCGATTAGTCATCACAGTCATAGCGGCTTCAAGCCCTATACCAAGTCTTAGAAGAAAATGCTTGCTGCCCACACATCCGACATCGATCTTGCGTATATGGGTTTCTTGGTTTAGCAGGGAATCAATCGCGTCCATCTTATCGTTTGGGATTTCTAACTCTGACGCAAACACATTTGCCGTCCCGCCAGGGATTACACTAAGCGGCACCCCAGTATTAATTAAGCCTTCGGCAACCTGAAGCATTGTGCCGTCCCCCCCGAATGCCACTACTAGATCAGCCCCCTTGGAGACAGCGCTCTCAGCAATTTCACGCGCGCTCACATCGGGCTTCGTTTCATGCACGGTCAATCTATCCCCGAGCACTTCAAACCTGGAGCGGATCTCCGCAACAGGCACGACTCCCTGCCCGGACACGGGGTTTATAATAAGATGTATGTTTTTAAAACCGCCAAGAATTTCTTTATTCATATATATAAATTAAGGATACAGAGCAGTGGTCGATATGTCTAAATAATTCATGTCAAGAATAACACCTCACATCCAGCGACTATCAACCCTACGTATTGTATAATAGAGGTAAATTTGATATATTGACCTGATATATTGACCTACTGTTAAAAAACCAATTCAGAGGCGGCTGGAGATTTCACATGAGACAAAACATTTTTGGAATAATTATATTTTGCGCATTAATCACTGGAGCTGTTTTCCATATCGGCGGATGCAATAAATCAAATGGGAGCGGAGGAGGTATGGTTGAGAGTATTCAAAACGAGTTCACCCCCATTATTGTTTCCTTAGTTACAGAACCTCATCCGGTGCTCGGCTCTGACGGGAAATACCATCTGACTTATGAGCTTCAGCTCACAAACGCCAACTCATTTACATGGCTAATAAACTCTATAGAAGTTTTAAACGCCGAGAATCATGATCAAATATTCGCGCTCTTCTCAGGCGACACAGTAACGCCAAACAATCAGATCATACCAGGGAGAATCCCAAGCGATACACTTGCAAGAAGTGAGACATCAGTATTTTTTATCACTTTTTCCGTTGATAAATTTGATGATATTCCCGAAAGAATCACTCATAGATTAAAAATCACAGTTCCTGGCGGAATTCCTGAGGGGTTTCTCAGTTTTCTAAGTCTCCCACCTGATACGCAGGAGTTGGTTCAACTTGAGGGCGAGACAAAAGTGCCCTCGGCGAATGCTATAGTTATGGGACCGCCGCTTAAAGGCAAAAAGTGGGTAGCAGCAGATGGATGCTGCACCTCAGAAAGACACGTTCGAGCGGTTATGCCTATAAACGGCAAGCTTGTGATTTCCCAGAGGTTCGCAATAGATTGGGAGCAACTCGACGATCAGAACCGTATATACGTAGGCGACCCTCTTGATGTTACAAACTACTTCTGCTACAGAGAGGAAATCCTGGCTGTAGGAGAAGGGAGAGTTGTTACAGCAGTTGACAAATATGAAGACCAGATTCCCGGAGAACTACCTCCGTTGATACCACTTGAAGAGGCCGACGGAAACTTTGTGGTTATAGATTTAGGAGGCGGGAACTTTGCCTTTTACGCCCATATGATAAAAGGTAGCGTTACAGTTAAAGCAGGTGATTTCGTCACCCGCGGTCAGGTAATCGGACTTGTGGGAAATACCGGTAACACCTCTGCCCCTCATCTCCATTTCCATATGATGTCTGGGCCTTCGACCTTTGGCTCAAACGGCATTCCATATATGATTTATGAGTACGATCTTATTGGAAAAGCGAAATCAATCGAAGCCTTTGATGATGCGGAAATCAACGGCACACCGCTTGAGATTTTTCCCGTTAATTCCCCGGGCATACATAAAGACGATTTGCCACTGGATGTCAGGATAGTTAACTTCCCTGAATAGAGCTTATTTAGCGGCATTCAGATAAATCAAAGCTCCTCATACCGCTCGCGACTAAACTAAAATGGATACCCATATACTCATAATTGTCTATGCCACTTTTTTTGCCGCGGCTTTTATAAAAGGCCTCACCGGGCTTGGATTCGTAAGCCTGTGCCTACCGGTAATCGCTCTATTTATTAAACTTGAAGAAGCTATACCACTTGTAGTGCTGCCGTCTTTACTAAGCAATGTGATGGTGATATATCAGACTGGTAGGTTGAGACAAAACATCCAAAGATTCTGGCTGCTCTACATATCCGCGTTCCCCGGAATATACGCGGGGGTCTTAATTCTCAACATGGTCGGCAACTATGCGGCGAAGATTGTTCTTGGTGTTCTCTCCATCGCTTACTCTCTACTGCTACTATTAAAAATTGAGATTTCGATTCCTGAAAAAAACGAGAGAATACTTTCAGCGCCTATAGGACTTACTAACGGTTTTCTCAACGGTCTCACAGGAACTCAGATCATACCCATGCTGCCCTATCTTCTCTCACTTAAGCTCGACAGAGACGGCATGATAAACGCTATAAACGTAGGCTTTACTCTTTCCATCACTGTACTTCTTATTGTCTTTGGCAAATTCAACTTGATTAGTTTCGAGATTATAAAATACTCACTAATAGGCGCAATACCCGTAGTAGCCGGTATATACCTTGGCGGGAAACTCCGCCATAAGGTCTCAGAAGAAAGGTTCAGGCTGGCAGTCCTGCTGCTGCTAATTATTATCGGAGTAAATCTGATCTTAAACGCCTAGCACGCAGCGCGTGCCGGCATACTATTTCTTAGAATCTCTTGTGTTAAAGAGAAAGTAGACACCGCCGCCCAACCTCGGAAGATATTCAGAAACCTTATAAACACACAGTGCGTGCCGGCATACTATTTCTTAGAATCTCTTGTGTTAAATAGAAAGTAGACACCACCACCCAACCTCGGAAAATATTCAGAAACCTTATAAACACACAGCGCGTGCCGGCATACTATTTCTTAGAATCTCTTGTGTTAAATAGAAAGTAGACACCACCACCCAACCTCGGAAGATATTCAGAAACCTTATAAACACACAGCGCGTGCCGGCATACTACTTCTTAGAATCCCTATAACTAATTAGAAACCAAGTGCTAATTACAGCTGCCTGTGCGGCTGCCTTCTGACGTAGTATCTACGGAAAATTCTTGTCCCTGAGCAACACCAGTCATTTTAAAATGAGAGCTTAATGTTGAAGAGCTGGCGCTCGCATCAGCCTTTCCTGTCATGGCGGGCATTCTCTCATCACCTGTGCATTTAAAGTCGAAAGTAATTTTGTTGCCGCTTTTCTTTACATTGCTCGCTGAGCAGTTTTCATCATCCGGGAGAAAACTTTTAGTATTATGCGAAGCCTTCCCTATACAATGCTCTTGAGTCTCGATTTGCGGATTAGGACTCATGTTAGAACGTGTGGTTGTTTTTATATTGTATTTTCCCGGCACTACAGTAATAAAATCATCCGCCGCCCACGAGCCTGAGAAAGAAACAAGAACAACTAGTGAAACAATAAGTGTGAGTTTATACATTCAGTTATGGCCTCCATTTTCTTGTGAAGTTTTGGAATATTAATTACGAAAACTAAGTATAAGGAAACCCGAAAGTCGTTTCAAGGAATATTTTAATTACGGGCTTAGGCGCAAATAATAAACCGAGGCAGGTACAAGGAGACAACCTACCCCGGTTTAGAATTAAATTAAAACGTAATCAATCTTATTTGTTTAGGTTTAGTAAGCCTGTACACAGGTTGTGTGAACTTCCAGGCTTAGACAATTATCAGGCGCTCCGCTATTCGCACGGTATACCCCTATTTTCCATCCATTCCAATTTGTATGGGGATTATTTTCAGCCCAATTGCCGCTTATCCCAATCTCACTGAGATCTATTGTAGTTCCGGTTTCAACTATCTTATATCCTCCACCAATAGCAACAAATCCAGGTTGACACCTAGCGCCATATTCAATGGACTTACCAGCCAGTAGATTAATCTCGGCCCTTTCTCCCATATCCGCAAAGTTAACCCCATTTACAGTGTAGGACTTGAGTACTGCAGGCCCGCAGCGAAGTGAGCAAGGAATCTCGCCACCCGTACAGGCTAGGTCAACCGGGCTTTCCTCCTGACCCTTTGCAAACCCTGAATCCACCGCAAATCCCATTAGAACAACCATTACTGCTAAAGACAAAATACCGCTAAGTGTTCTTCTCCATACCATTTTGTGAATCCTCCTTAGAATGTGGTTCAAATCCCCCTTCTTTTCTTCATACATCTTTATAGAATTGCATTGACCGGATATTTCATATTATCTTGTTAACCAGATAAATCCGTATACAGAAATATCCGAGCGGATGCAGTCCGTTAAAACGATTTTACAACAGATGCTATCACTGTGTCAACCCACACATACACCCGCGTCTATATTTTCACTCTTAACCCGCTGTCCTGACTAAATAAGTCAAGAATTTACCGTTAATTTTTAATTCTAGGGATTATTATAAATGCTATAATTGTAGTGCGATATCACACTATTGGTTGGAATAGATAAATGAGGTTTTGAGATATCTCAGCCGCTCAAGAATGAATTATTGGTTAAGCCCAGGCTCAGAAACACAATCCCCAATCCACTCGCCTGTGCCGCTTGACTCGACAATAAGCGCTCTGCCCCTAAATAATCCCTCAATTTTGAATTGATAGGATATAGTATTGCCCCCGGTACTGTAATTCGCATGTCCCTTTAGAGCTGATTTATCACCTGTCTTGTCGCATGTAAAATCAAAACTGGCATTATTCTTGGTTGATTTCAGATTTCGGATCCTGCAGTTTTCTTTACTGGGAAGAACAGACTCCGGGTCAAGATCAGGGTCGGTAATGCATTCCTCTGTAGTACTGGTTGCGGCTACTATATCAAAATTAGTCTTTGTCGTTTTGATTAGCTTGTAATACCCGGGCTTAATTGACAACTCCCCCTCCGCGTAGACGGTGGAGTGCGGGAGCAGACAAAAAACGATAGCGATAGAGAGTATTATAAATTTGCCACTGGACATTTGGAACTCCTCATAAAAGAGATTATAACCCAAAATAGCGCATTAAAGATAATACTATTTACTCAATAGACTTAGAGAAGTTCTTCTCCATGACAAAAACCTCTTTAGAAACAGACCTGGTCCAACACTTAATATGCATTAAGAATCCCCTTGCGTTATACGCAGTTAATCCTGTATCCTCTAGCCATGCGCGCGCCGTCGGTCTTATTGCTGTTTATGATTTTATTCCTCGGATGCCCTTTGGGAGAGGACAAAGTTGTCGATGCAGAAAAAGCCGGACTCATCCCAGGCACGGAGAATCCTAAAATAAAAAAATGCCAAAACGGCACAGCCTATATATATAAGAAATATGAAATTAAGGTTGAGCCTTCGCCCGAGCAGCAGGGTATGAATATATTTCTTTACGCGCCTGAAGCTTCAGACGGCAACCCTTGCAATATAGAGAAGAAAAGCGCCTCTCATATAATCGGCACAGGGGAAACAGAAGGGCACAATTTCTTTGCGGGAATTTACAAGAATTATCTGTTTATTGACCAGGGCACGGGAGTGGACCATAGGATATTATCCGTCTACGATCTGGATCACAAAGAACTTATTCTCCTTACGGAATACTCCGATCCCAAGCTTCAAGACGGCGTGCTCACTTACTATAAAACCCTGGTGCCCGCCCCTGGTGTTATAAAAAACATTCCATGCCCCGATGCGGAAAAATGGAGAGAGCAAGCGCTCACTGTGCTCTATGAACAGAAAGAAAACTTTACTCTAAATACGGGGAGAAGACTCCCAACGAGTGAATACCGCTGCAGGGCCGGGCAGTAAATCCGGGAACCGCCATAGAAAATAAGAAACAAAAAGAATTGCCAAATACCCATATTGTGTAGTAGAATATGAGATAAAGGAGGATTTACTATGACCAAAAGTGAATTGATAGCACAGATAGCGGAGAATGCAGGAATCACCAAGAGTGATGCGGACAAAGCTTATGACGCTGTAGTAAGCGCAATTATTAGTGGTTTAAAGAAAGACGGCAATGTTCCGATGACCGGACTTGGCACTTTCAAAGTAACACACAGAGCTGCACGTTCGGGAAGAAACCCTTCAACAGGTGAGACGATTCAAATAGCCGCGAAGAACGTTCTAAAGTTCAAAGCCGCTAAAAGTGTTGAAGCAGAAATAGCCTAAACCCGCAATAAAGTAGCTTCTAACTTAAAACTGTTTACCAAAACTTAAGCGATAGGGAATCCTGTCGCTTAAGTCCTATCATATCGAGGGGAAAGCGTAGTTTTGCGCTTTGCGTATCTTAGGGAAATCTCGTTGCTCTCATTTCTACAGCAATTGAGGACTTTTGCCTTTAAAACCCCAGTTGTTTGAAAACTCAGCCTTGCCCTCTAAGAGTGAGCCAGTATCCTTTTCCACCATGCGAAAAATTATATTCTCAACATTCGCCATAGCAGCCTTTATGATTCTATCAACCGTATTCTCATATTCCGAGGAAGGTTACGATCAAGACAATTTCAAATTAATCCCGGGGTCAAACGAGGCTGCGGTAGCGCAGTGCACAGACGGAAGCACTGTTTACTCTTACGAGGACTATAGAGTTCATACAAAACCCTCAGAGGACTTTGTGGGAAACAACATCAAGATCTATAAATCTAGTTCTAAAGACACCGATCCATGCACATCTTATCATAAGAAAGAATATTACTACATTAAAGCGGGTGAGTTTGGAGGAGCAAATACATTTTACGGAATATACGGAAATTTGCTCTTCATAGATCAGTGGACCGGGCGCAATTTCAAAAGACTTCTGGCAATTAATCTGGATAGCAAAAGCCTGGTCTTTTTCGACACGCACACACAACCCACAATTAAAGACGGCAAGCTCTATTATTTTAGAACGCTCAAAGCCAAGAGACAGTCCGTCAAAGACAAAATCCTTTGTCCCGAGGCCAAGAAATGGGAAAGTGAGAAGAAGCAAGTACTCTATGTTGAGAAAATGAGCGTTGATCTCAGCACTTTGAAAAAAGAACCATCAGGCGAATTTTCATGTATGCCCACAGAGCCGATCGGCCCCGCCGCTCTAAAAAGATACGGCCACTAGAGACCCTCTAAACGTGAAAATATTATCTAAACAGCACAATTGAAGGCGGGACTTTATTATCGACCGGCTCAAGAGTCATAAGGTACTCATAGACCGACAACAGCTCTTCATTGCTAAGCTCCGAGAGCTCCTGCCATGGCATAGGATATTTAATCCTGCGCTCAATACCCTTGTGTCTGCCTTCTCTTATAGTTTCGACAAATTCTGTCTCACTCCAGGTACCGATCCCCGTCTCGTCATCGGGAGTTAAGTTGGCAGAGAAAACAATGAGATTGTCAGTAGCCCAGACTGTCGAGTCCAGATTATCTAGAAACTCCATCCACTCAGGCGAGGTCATCACCATATCCGGCATAGTCGGTATCTCCTCATCAGAAGGGTGCCCCGACATAAATCTTTTGGGATCGGCTATAAATTTGCCATCGGGTCCCTGGATTTGAGGGGAGTGACAGAAAGTGCAATTCCAACCCTCTACCACTGCTTGCCCTATCTCTATCCGCTCGGGGCTATACGCTATCTCTTTTGCGGGGTTTTGATGACAGCTAATTGCAACAGCTGAGACAAGAGCCAATATTACCAGTGACGATACAGTCAATATCGAGCAAATATTTTTCATGCTGCATCCCTCCCGTTACTTGATATTACAATTATGACACAAAGTGAGACAATTAATAAGCTCTTTAGTAGCCCTACTCCTCCATCACATCACTTTGCTTGATGTGCCTTATCTCTTTTTCTGAAAGATTATAGAACATCGACAGACGCTCAAGAGTCTCGGTGCTGTACTTTATTGAATATAAATCTTCAATTTCAAGACTGTAACGAAACGCGAGTTTAGATACTTTGCTCCTCTCTATCTTCTTTGGAAGGTTCGGAATATTGGCGGCAAGAGGCTTGTTCTTTCTAATCCTCTCCTCTATGTTCTGAAGAAGTCTCATAAGCGCGGCATAGTTCGTCTCTCCATGCACCGCCCTTATGCTCCAGAGAGTCCCGCTATTTGCGCTCTCTGTAAACGACACTCCAAATACGCACAGCTTACTATCGGTATTAGAGGATTTAGACGCTCCAACATCATGAGATAACTCGCAGACGTTTAATACCTTAGTATCGGATTTATATTTCTTAGTATCACAGAGTTTTAAATTCTCAGATTCATTAACCCCCTGTTCTGCGCCCGGGCCATCTTTGGGAATCTCATTTACTCTTGTATTATTTTTTTCATTCTCCGACCCATAAAAAGCGGATTGCTCGTAAAATTTTCTTTCACGTTTTTTATTGGGCCCCTCAAAGGGTTTGGGATTATTTTTGCATCCAAGATCATGTGTTCCATCCGAATATACAAGCTCACCGCCACAATTGGGGCAAGCTAAATGATCGAATTCCTCTGCCATTTTGGTCTCCTTTGATTCTAATTATTTTCTCCTACAGGAAACCAGGGCAAATTAATGCCCACTTCTCTTAATCATCTGTTACAGAGCCTTTTTACTCTCAACCTCTATATACTCCACACCTCCCTAAAACATATTTATTAACACCTGCATTAAACTTAACAAACAGCACTTAAAACAAAGCTCTCCTATCGCTGAGGAATACAACTCTCCCCCTAGCTCACTCTACAGAAACACTTAATATGAATTACTTGGCGAAATCGGGTCCAGGGCTTACGGACGTCTAATAACGATGTTAGTGTCCGTTTGGCTTTTCGGACTTGTTGTCCCAGGGCAGATTGATCTCTTTAGCTTTGGAACCGGAAGATCCGGTTGTAGCTTTTTCAAAATTTACCACTGGCACGTTGAACTTTCTCCCACCTTCCTGTTTCTGAAAGTGAAGGATAAGGTCCCTGTCGTACTTCTTGTTGCGAGCATGGTAAATTTCAAACGTTTCATCTTCAAAGAGTAATCCGATTATCCTAAAGGTAATCCCCAATCGCTCATGATAGTAGTTTGCTCTCATTTCTTCCTCTTAACTTCCGGAGCAATCGTTGCATCTAAATTGTTCCGGACAGTGTTAATCTCTCGTTTACCTAATCGAGGATATCGAATAAAATAGGGCACTTGAATATCAAACTTTTGTTGACTTAAACCCTTCCAGCAAAAGTTTACAACAGTGCTAACATCTATTATACCTTATAATTGCTCAAAAAGCCCGTATTTTTTTTACATTACACTTAGAGAAGAAAACAACTGCCCAAAACTCCTTTGTTTTCTCGCTTCTACCTAAAACCCTATCATCTAACTACAAGCCCATCGCGCTTTAATACCGGAGCTTATTATGCGTGCTGAAAATAGCCCTTCTCCTTATTACGCTTCTGAATCTCAAGCAAAAGCGCATCGGCGCCAGCATGGTTTTGAGCCGGCTCCATTCTGTATAGCCTTATACGATCCCTTAACATTTCAAGTTTCTCAGCAGATAGAGGCACATAATCCGGCGGCTCAAGCACGGGGTTGCAATACAAAGGTTTCCTATAAAACTTCTCGTGACTCCTTTTCATTCGCCGCCAGTCATAAGCAACATCGCGCCTACGATCTATACAACAATATTCATCGTTCCCCTCTATTCCGAAACATGCTTTAAAATACTGATACATCACGGAGAAGCCTTCTTCGGAATCCCCAAATTCCTGGCGCCAGTAATTAAAGCTCTGTCTATAGAACATTGAGTTCTTGGCGCACACTTTAGATATAAACTTTTGTGAATACCTGCACTGGCTGAGATACGCCTTGCACCTCTCCCAGAAATTATCAAAAGCATTAGTCAGACAAAGCCTTTCCTGCGCTCGTTTCAAAATATAGTAGATGTACTTAAACCCCTCCAGGAACCGCTCGAGCGTCCTTTGCCCCCTATCCGTCGGGAAAAACTCCCTCTCTCCCGGACGAACATAGTCCGCGTAAGGATCTATCTCCTCATACAGCGCAAATAGTCCCTTAAGTGCCCCCTCTGAGTTTTTAGTGTTTTCCGCACTTTCTAAATATTTGAGGGCCTCTTGCATGAGCCTTTTGCACCGTGCTTGCCTCCTGGGATTTATCTTCATATACCCCGCTTCGTAAGCTCTGCGGAAAGCCTCCCCGTACATCTGCCCGCTCAATTCCTCTGAGTTCGTCGTATACTCTCTCAATCTGTTCTGAGGCATCTTCTTCCTCCTTATCTTTTCTTGTAAATGATAGTTTCACACCGTATTCATTACCCTGTTTATCCAACCCTTCACCACTCTCGCCGTAAACTTTCTCTATCGCCCTCAATTGATAATCAACAGCCTGAGCCTGATTTGCCAACATGCAAATATCCGGGGGCTTATGCAGCCATCCAAACACTCCTCCTCTTAGCTGTGAGTCCAGCATAAACCGCGCCCCCTCGGTTGCTCTAATGAAAAGAGCCTCGGCCGAGAGGGTAGGATTAAGTTGCCCAAGCCTTCTGAGATAAGTCTCAGCCGACTTATACTCCCTTCCTCCCGTTAGCACCGGCTGCCCGGAGGCCTTCTCGTACATTTCTGAGAACACTTCGTTATACCACCTTGTCGAACAAAATTTATCCTTCCATTTTTTCTCTTTAATCCTCTCCTGCACTTGCTCTTTGGCCTGTGATTCATAACGAGCCTTTGGTTCATAAGCGCTTTTTATCTTCGCATGATATCCATTTCCCGGCTCCGCACCCGCACCCACGACATTATCCGCCACCAAAGATTCTAATTTCCTCACAAGAGGCTCCGGGCTAAAAACCACGCCTTTTATTCTGCCGTTTGTATCTACCCTTACTTCCCGCTTAAGTAATCCCTTTTTTTCAAGTGTGCCGAGTCTCCTTTGAATTGTTCTTTCCGTCACCCCGTTTAACTCAGCCAGATAGCGGTAAGGGTTCTCCGTTCCGCTGTATTTAAAGTGATCCAGATAATCCAGCAATATGGCGTATTCTTCGTTGTTCAGACCGAGATCCCTCCTCTTTAATCTGAGTTCCCTCGGCACAATCAGATATCCTTTTTCAGTTAGCAAATAACCCCAGATTTTTTTACTCATTTTCCAGCACCGGCTCCCAACGCACTCTCTGTACTCCAGATTAAATTCTTCAAATTGATGTTGCATGATGTTTTTTTGAGATACCCCCTTACTCCCGCCAGCGTTTGAGCGCTCTTATGAATTCACGCTCGAGCAATATGGCGTCTCTCATCAGATCTTCCGGACCAAGCGCCCTTCCGCTATAGTTCTCGGAAATGATCTTGAGCAGCTCCATCAGCCTCCGCTCCCGGTCCTCTTCCCATGTGGACTCGTTCTTACGCTGTCCATGGTTAAGCGGAAGCCCGTTTTTAATAGGCTCCTCGCGTCCAAGTACGTTTATGGAATGAACCCACGCGCTTGGGCCGCTTTTTGTGTACCGGTATTCAACGAAGTCACCCACTATCGGTATCTCAAACGGCCCTTGTCGATCTTCTGGTTTTGGAAAAGAGAGCCAGTTGTCTCTCCCCTCGATCTTAATCCCGGTCTCGCTCACCCTGGAGACCTTGCCGCGCCCATCATCGCGTTTAATTGCATTCTGCTGCATTTTACTGCCCCCTACTGATAATCAGATTTTGCCACCCGGCCAGTTTCACCTTCCATCTTTACAAATGACCACGGACCCTGTCTGTTCCAAGTGGCTGCGGACCCTGTCCGCCGCGTGTCCCATCTTCCGTTTACAGTAGCAGGGAGTACCTGCCGCTAAACTATTTCTTCCGGCCTTCTATTTACTATCAATCAAACCCAATCCATCTTTAGCCTTTCGCAGAACTTTTACGCTCACCGCGTAGGTTGGCAGGTAGAACCTGGCAGGTAGTACCTGCTGTCATAAAATTTCTGCAACCTCCTGCTGCCAAATAATGAACACAAATTTTCATCCATCCTTCGTTGTCCCAAAGAACTTATACTCCTGCGCACGTTGTGCGCAATTGTGCGCCCCGGGCCCTCTCCGTAGCTGGGCAGCAGCAATTTGAAAAGCGCCCAGGGCTGTCTCTGTAGGAGTGCTGCCCCGGTCTTCCCCTTTGTTAAGAAGGATGGAGGATTGCAGGAAAACCGGGACGGATGGATATGCGAAACTAAGGTTCATCTCTTTGTGAACTCCATATACTTATTATTCCAAGTGGATTTCGGTGTAGGATCATCAAGCTCTCTTAACACTTCTTGGTAAACACGCTTGTACGCCTCTATTTCCCTTTGAACTTCCCTGCAGTCAAAGCTCTCTTGCGGCTCTGTCCAAGTTGTAACCATCCCATCATCAAAACTCCCCTTTTCGTATGCTCTGCCAAAATGCCAGGACATATAAAAGAATCCAAAAACCAAAATCATGTAACTTGTGTAGCGAAAAATTGATGACATCATAATTTCCGACCTCCTGGGACAGATTGTATTCTAGACACTGTGTCCCTATTTAATTTCCTCTTTTACTTCTCTTTCTGACCGAACCTTTATTTGCATCTGCCAACCCCCTCCTGGTCTCAAGCGCTCCCCAGTATCCCCTTTGCTTGAGGCCCGAGAGCACGGCAGGATGAATCTCTTTCATCCTTAAAGTCTCAATAAGCTCGACAGGATTAAGCCCGTCCTCAGCAAGATAGTCCGAGAAGGTCTGTCCTCTTTTCCTCAACTCCTTCTCGAAATGGAGCAGGTTCAGGTATCCGTACTTCCTGAGTGCCTCCTCTACCGGCCTACTCTTTGCCCCGTCCAGATAAATCACCATCTTGGTCGAAGCCGGGCTTACCCCGTGTGAGCTCGCAAAATTGTTTATACTTCCCCACTCCCCTATTATCTGCTGCGTTGTGATGTGTTCAATTCGTCCCATTAAATCATCTCTCCTCTGAAAAACATTCTCTGATATTCGGTAGTCATCCTGAACTTGATTCAGGATCTCGTCTTTTAATCCTTCTATATAAAGAGACGCGTTGCGTCCTCTCTTTTCCTGCCCATTCATTGTTCTGTGATCGCTTGTCATCGTTCTGTGTGTCCCGTTTACTTGCAATTTCCAAATTTGTGTATTAATATTGTCATAGTCTTATTGTTTATGTATATTATATTCACAGAACTGGGAATTTGTCAATAAGTAAATTTACAATATTGGGAATTAGGGGGTTATCGTGGATCACAATAACGAGATTGGAAAGAGATTAAAGCTTGTAAGAGAGGCGCTGGACCTAACTCAGGAAGAGTTCGGGAAAGAAATTGGTAAATCTCTCAACACAGTAAATAGCTGGGAGGCAGGCAAAACCCGCCCACCCGATCACTTCATGAAGGTGATAGAAAAGATATACAATATCAGCCCCAAATGGCTTCGCCGGGGGCAAGGGGACATGTTTCTGCCCGATATTTCAGGCGTTATGGGCGGGGGTGAGATGCTTGAGGTTAATATATGGGAGCTTGCGGGCGCCGGGAACCCGCTCGTATCCGTAGACGCCGAGCCAATAGAAAGGGTGACCCTACCCTCAAAATTTGCCCGCAACTATACTAATGGTTTTAAGGTCGAGGGCGACTCGATGTATCCGACCATTGTAAACGGCGCCTATGTGGGGTTTGACCCGAATGACAAGAAGGTCATAAGTAACGGCATCTACTGCCTTCACCTTCCCTATGAGGGCTACGTCGTGAAACGCCTGGAGATCAAACCGAACGAGATAATCATTAAAAGTGACAATCAAATGGTGGATGACTACTCCCTACCGCTTGATGAGATGAGTCAGAACCTTGTCGTCGGCCGCGTCCGCTGGATCTTCCAGAATGTGTGAATTTTAA
>Ga0209633_10000617_pt1 | contig 40361 bp, 44 predicted proteins | sample Cruoilmetagenom1_FD_187290 | JGI IMG/M metagenome (GOLD analysis project Ga0209633, IMG submission 187290) | Oil polluted marine microbial communities from Coal Oil Point, Santa Barbara, California, USA - Sample 1 (SPAdes) (version 2) | ecosystem: Environmental > Aquatic > Marine > Oil seeps ...
TCGTATTACTATGACTCGCAGAGGGATGACAGTTACAATCTATGGTTGATGAATCTCATCGATGAGCAATTCACCAGGACGCCTTTTTATGGAGTTGAGAGGATGACGGCCTGGTTAAGACGTCAGAGAGAGGAGGTGAACCACAAGCGGGTACGACGGTTAATGCGCCTGATGGGACTAGAAGCCATTTATCCAAAGCCACGCTTAAGCCTTTCCAATCAGGCTCATAAGAAGTATCCGTATCTTCTGACTAACCTGGCCATTGACCATCCTGATCAGGTATGGTGTGCAGATATCACGTATATCCGCATGCTCCTATAAGGTTTGTCTACCTGATGGCCATTATGGACTGGTACAGCCGCTTTGTTCTGGCTTGGGAGATCTCAACCACTGGAGTGAACCCCTGAAACTGGACACTTTAGGTTTGGAAGGTTTGGCAGGGCCGGAATATCCTTAATGAAAGGAGAAAGGACTTTGCCCAGAAGGAATCAAAGGAGTTTTAGCTCAGAATTCAAGAGACAAGTGGTTGAAGAACTACGAAGTTAAGAGAGCCGCCCAGCCCAGCTTTGCCGCCGGTACAACATCTCAGCAAGCCTACTTGAGGTGGACCCAGTGGTTTAGACAGGAGTGGAGTTGAATTAAGAGAGTCCCCCACCATCTCATTGGTGGCCATCACCCTTGTGTCAGGCTTATGCCATGAATATGGTATCAGGTCTGTGTCGCACAAGCACCTCCTCTTTGGTTCTTCCTGAGCCATTATTGTTTTCATGTTGGTATCTACCCCACCTGTCGATGGACCCTTGGTCTTAAATATCTCCTTTGGTGTCCGGTAGCCCAGAGCCTGGTAGGGTCGTTCCTGGTTGTAAAAGCTAAAGTAGGCACCGATGCCGGCTCTGGCCTCGGACACGCTCTGGTAGCCCTTTAGATAAACTTCCTCATACTTGAGGCTCCTCCATATCCGCTCCACAAATATATTATCCCGGCATCTCCCCTTTCCATCCATGCTAATCTGGATGCCGTGTTGTAGTAGGATTCCGGTGAAGGTCTCACTGGTGAATTGGCTACTCTGGTCAGTGTTAAATATCTCAGGTGTACCCTTGCTTAGTGCCTCCTCAAGAGCCTCAATGCAAAAATCTCTGTCCAGGGTGTTGGACAACCTCCACGCCAGCACATAGCAACTGTACCAGTCCATGACGGCTACCAGATACATGAAGCCATGCGCCATAGGGATGTAGGTAATGTCGGTACTCCATACCTGGTTCACCCGGTTCACCTTCAGGCCATGCAGCAGGTATGGGTATGCCTTATGCCCAGGGCACGGCTTACTGGTATTGGGAGGTTGGTAGACGGCTACGATCCCCATGAGCTTCATTAGGCGTCTCACCCGCTTCCGGTTGACCCGACATCCCCGTATTCTCAGCCAGGCCGTCATCCGCTCTAGAGCCATAGAAAGGCGTCTCTAAGTACTGGCGGTCTATGAGATTCATCAGCTCCAGGTCATACTCGTCCACCCCTGTAGGACGGTAATACAGCTGTAAAAAATCCCGTTCTACTGTGAGCTGGCCAATCTGCTGGTACAGTTGGGCCACTAATGCCCCATTGGCCTTGTTCTGACTATGGTTATCCTGGAATAGCTCTGGGGCTCCTTGCGTGTATCCGGATGGGGTGAACCTGGAACTGGCAGGCCAATTCCGCCACTGTTTGCTCGCCCTTCAGCGCTGTCAGGGCTACTTTGGCTTTGAACGATGGACTGTGTCTCTTCCTTACTTGGTTTATCTCTTACTCCTTCCATTTTTGTTCTATTTTAGGAGTGAGACCCTCTCTTATCCAGTTGTCCAAATTTCGGGGTCCATCTCATTCAATGGACTTGGAGCGGCTACTGCCAAATTACTAACCCTGAAGGGAAAGCCGGCAATCTAACTGCAGCCCTGGAGGGGGCGGCGTTCTGGATACGCAGGCAAGAGCTATAACCGATGATATGTGTATCACTGCCGCCAAGTCTCTGGTCAGATATGCCAAAGAGCGTGGCCTAAATGGAGAATGCGTCGTGCCCACCATGGAGGAGGAAAAATTCACTGTTGCTCGAGAATTTCACGGTAAGCCTCGTCGATGAGGTTAGTAGCAATCCCTGTCCTCCCATCATTGTCGGCCTTAGTATAGGAGGAACGACAGGCAAGACTATGACCTTAGCCAAGAAAGCGTTACTGCGCAAAGTGGGAGAGTCAAATCCAGATCCTGAGGTTGCCAAATTAAAAAAGGATATCCTAGAGCGAATTAACCGTCTTGGCATCGGAGCAATGGGATATGGTGGCACGGTTACCGCTTTAACAGTTCATGCTGAAACTTTCCCCTGTCACATGGCTAGCCTACCCGTAGCAGTTAATGTGCAATGTCGGTGTGCCCGACATGAAGAAATAATCCTGTAATGAGGTTGACTCCCACTCTGAAAAAGGATTAGGATATGGGGAGTGATTTCCGCGCGGTATAGGAGATAATCAATCACACCAGAAGGAGGCTCTTGGAAGGTGAAAAAAGCATTGATGGAAGTTCTGGCTTGTCCTAAGTGCAAGGGTGAACTCAAGCTTGAGGTAGAGGAGGGAGAGGAGGAGATAATAAAGGGATCGCTTTATTGTCCAAACTGCCACCATAGCTACCCTATCGTGGATGGAATACCCCATCTGATGCCCCCCGAGAATTCTCCGGAAGGTCCTTAAACACCGCATTACCTCTCAGGAATATACCAGGTTAACAATGAGGAACAGTCGGATGATGGAGGTCGATCTCAACTGGGATGATAGTCATGTGGTGCCCACCAGGGCTTATCCTGACTTAGAGTTCCTATTCTCTCAGATGACAAACATCACCCTGAAGAGGGTAGATTCCCGGGAGGGGGAGAAGATAGTGGACGTGGGTTGTGGTCGGGCGTTAGATGCCCTGAAGCTGGCATTAAACGGGGCAGAGATTATCGGTGTTGAGCCATCCAGGGTAATGCTGGACCATGCCAGGGTTGAAAGCGACGGGAAGGTAGCTTTGGTGCAGGGAATAGGAGAATACCTCCCTTTAGCTGAAAACTCCATGGATAAAGTTGTGTGCAAAGGGGCTCTGGATCACTTTCCAGAGCCTGGTCAAGCGATGGAAGAATTTGCTCGGGTGGTAAAGCCCGACGGTGAGGTAATAATATCCCTATTCAATTTCAACAGTCTGGGATTCAGGATGGGGCGTATGACATGGAAAATATTAAGGAGGGGCAACAACGCTTTATGGGAGCCGCCATCAGACCATACCTATAAACTTGATTACCCAAGCTTAAGAAATATGGCAAAGGCCCAGTTCGAGGTAAAGAGTGCACAGGGGGTATCCATTCTGTACGGGACTCCATGGTGGGGCAAATTTCTGGCCAAGCTACCTCACGGCGTGTCTTCCTTTATCCTGAGCACCTTAGACAGGATAGCCCGTTACCTACCTTCACTCGCTGATGTAGCAGTGTTAAGGTTGAATAAAAAATGAAAATACTGCTGATAAGCCCTCCCTATCCTTCATCTGAGTGTTCCACCATACCGATGGGACTCTCATACATTGCTGCCGTCCTGCAAAAGGAGGGCCACGAGGTTCAGGTTTTAGATTTCCTGCTCCAGAGGTACTCCCCAAGAAAGGTACGGGCGAAAATTTCTGAGTTTGGCCCTGATATGGTGGGCATAACTTCAGTGACACTCAACTTTTTCACCGCTTCAAACATCCTTAAAATATGCAAAAGAGCCAACCCTGACATCACCACTGTGATGGGAGGACCCCACGTTACCTTCACTGCGGAGGAAACGCTCAAAACTCATCCCTGGATAGATATAGTGGTGCGGGGTGAAGGAGAATACACCATGGCCGACATCGCTTGCGGCGAAAGGTTAGAGGACACGCCGGGCATTTCCTTCCGGAGAAACGGCAATGTGGTGCATACAGAAAGCCGCAAGCTTATTTCGGATCTGGATGAACTTCCCTTCCCGGCCAGAAGGCTGTTTCCCATAGCAAGGTACTTAGCTTATAACCCGGAGTGTGGACTTGTTACCTCTCGTGGCTGTCCCTTTGACTGTATCTTCTGTGTGGGGCACAAGATGGTGGGGAGGAAGACAAGATACAGAGATGTAAAAATGGTCTGTGATGAAATAGAGGACATACTCCGCTTAGGGTTTAGAGGAATAAACATTGTAGATGACCTATTCACCTTAAGCCGAAAACATGTGTTGGGGCTTTGCGATGAGATTCTAAGCAGAAAGTTGCGCTTCAAGTGGACGTGCTTTGCTCGGGTGGACACTGTAGACGATGAGCTTCTGAGGAGAATGAAGAAGGCAGGGTGTTACTACACATGCTATGGAGTGGAGAGTGGAAACCAGGACATATTGGATAGCGCCAAAAAGAAGATTACCCTGGATGAGATAAGAAGGGCAGTGAGACTGGCCAAGGATAACGGGATAAACGTCCTGGCTTCCTGCATCTTAGGCCTTCCCGGGGAGACCAAGGAAACGATCAGACAGAGTATGGAGTTTGTCCGTGAGCTCAATACGCCTTACGGGTTTCACCTTCTAGCACCTTTCCCAGGAACAGAGGTCAGGGAGAAGGCTAAGGAGTACGGAATTAAAATCATCACCAATAATTGGCGCCGGTACGATGCTAACGAAGCAGTAACCTGTACCAAAGATGTAACCTGTGAAGAAGCAAACGAGCTTTCCTTTGAGTATCGGAAAAATAAGGCCAAATATGATGAGCTCTTCCTCGAGCTTGAAGAAGAACAGGAAAGGAAGGAAAAGGTAAGTCCAGAAGAGATAGAGGAACGCAGTTGGTTTGGTTCAGCTCTGAAGAGACGCTGTGAGGTTGCCGATGCGGTGCTCAAGAACGACGCCATCGAGGGCATCAGGAGAAAAAACTTAAGCCTGGAGCAGGTGACTACCTACATATCTTCCCGCTTTTCCCTTCCCCTTCTTCAAGTCTCAGCAGTGCTTAAAGATTGGGTCTCTGAAGGAATATTGAAAAGTAATCATGGAAGGTGGATGTGGACTGAGTGGTAAAGGTAGGAATTCCTCGTGCCTTGCTGTACTATGAATACTATCCTATGTGGAGGGCTTTCTTTGATGCGTTGGGAGCAGAGTTGGTGGTCTCTGAATCCACTACTAAGGATGTCGCCGCTTCCGGAGTAGCACGGGTAACTGCCGAAACCTGCTTTCCGGTTAAGATTTTCATGGGACATGTCATCTCATTGATAGGTAAATGTGATTTCATATTTGTACCTGCTGTCCGCAGCATGGAGGAGAAGGTTCACAACTGTTCTAAATTCTTAGGACTTCCCGACATGACCAGAGCGGTGATTCCAGAATGCCCTCCTCTCCTGGAAGTGGACATTGATATGGAGAAGAAAAGGGAGCTTTACTCATCCGTGTATGCCCTGGGGAGACATTTTACCTGGAATCCCCTGAAGGTAAGACGGGCGGCCAAGCTTGCTCTTCAGTCCCATGGGGAATATAAAGCCCGGATGGTTCGTGAAGGCAAAACTCCGTCTGAGGTGCTAGAAGGAAAAAGCGAACAAAGGGATGGATCATCCTCGGTGGCCCTGGTAGGTCATCCTTATCTGTTGTATGATGATTATGTCAACCATCGCCTCATATCCCGGCTTGAGGGGCAAGGAGTGATAGTCCTTACTCCAGAGATGGTGTCTCAGGCCGACATGAAGCAGACTACCCATGAGCTTGCCGGGGGGTCATATTGGACCTATGAGGATGAAGTCATTGGAGCAGGGGGGTATTATATTAAGAAAGGGGTAGTGGATGGAGTGATAAGCGTGATGGCTTTTGGATGCGGGCCAGATTCGGTAATGATGCATATTCTGGATCGCTATGCCAGAAGGGAGAGAAGGCCCTATACCTGCCTCACTCTGGATGAGCATACTGCCGAGGCCGGACTGGCGACCAGGGTAGAAGCCTTCATCGACATGGTAAGAAAGAGAAGATGAGAATAGGCTTCCCCCATGCCGGGAATGTTTACATCCCCATCAGAACAGCACTGCAAGAGCTGGGGGTGGACTTTGTAGTTCCCCCACCTACCAGCAAGAGAACGCTTGATCTGGCTACCAAGTATTCCCCTGAAGGGGTATGTCTTCCTTTCAAGCTCACGTTGGGGAACCTCATCGAATCTTGTGAACTGGGGGCGGATACCCTTCTCCAAGCACAGGGTTTCGGTGTCTGTCGTCTGGGTTACTATGCTCGGGGTCAGGAAGGGATCCTCCATGATATGGGTTACAACATAGAGATGGTGAAGTTTTCCGTATCTGAGGGTAATAAACTTTTGGGGTTTATGAGAGTATTTAAAAGAATATCGGGCAATGCCTCCTGGCCCAAAATAATAATGATTCTCAGGTTTGGGCTTAGTAAATTGAACGCCGTGGATGAGCTGGAGAGTTTGACGCATAAAATAAGGCCTCGAGAGGAAAAGAGAGGAGAGACCAACCAGGTGTTCAAGGAAGCAACATTGGCCATAGAAAATGCCGCCAGTCACTCTGAAGTAATAAGACTAAGGAGGGAATATACGAAGCGACTGCAGAGCATTCCCCAGAGGAAGGATGCCGACCCCCTCAAAGTAGGCATTGTAGGAGAGATATTTGTCGTCCTTGAACCCTTCTCCAACTTAGATGTGGAACGGGAGCTGGGAAAGCTAGGAGTGGAGGTGGTTAGAACTCTATCCTACTCCCGATGGGTGAAGTATAGCCTGTTCCTTAATCCCCTGGGAGTGGATGAGTGGAGGGAAGTGCATAAAAAGGCCTGGCCTTATCTAAAACGGGATATAGGGGGGGATGGCTGGGAGTCGGTGGGAGAGAAGGTACTCCATAGCCGGGACTGGGATGGAATGGTTCATCTAGCCCCGTTCACCTGCCTTCCGGAGATTGTGGCCCAGAATATCATGTCCCACACCAGGGAGGACCTTCCCGTGCTTACCATACTGTGTGATGAGCAGATGGGAAGAGCAGGGATGATAACCCGGTTGGAGGCCTTTGCAGACCTGCTCAAGAGAAGGAGGACCAAGCTAAGAAGTGAAGGTTTACTTAGGAATTGATGTTGGTTCCGTGACCACCAAGGTGGTAGCCTTATCTTCAGATGGTCAGGTATTGAGTTCAGTCTACCTCCGCACGGAAGGTAAACCTGTCCAGATGGTGCAGCAAAGTCTGTCCGAGATACGGCAAAGGCTCCAGGGTGTCCCTATTGCGGGGGTAGGGACGACAGGAAGTGCCCGATACCTGGCCGGGGTGATGGTGGGGGCCGATGTGGTGAAGAATGAGATCACTGCCCAAGCTATCGCTTCCCTTCACTATGTTCCCGATGTCAAGACCATCATTGAGATCGGAGGGCAGGATAGTAAGATCATTATCCTCCGGGATGGCATTGCGGTCGATTTCGGTATGAATACCGTATGTGCCGCGGGCACCGGAAGTTTCCTGGACCATCAAGCGGATAGGCTTAACATGAGGATAGAAGATTTCGGCGAGATCGCCCTTGAAAGTAATAACCCTGTGCGTATCGCCGGAAGGTGTACGGTGTTCGCGGAGTCAGACATGGTTCATAAGCAACAATTGGGCTATCCCCTGGAAGATATCGTGTATGGACTGTGCCAGGCCCTGGTCAGGAATTATCTCAACAATGTAGGGTTGGGAAAGGAGCTTTTGTCTCCCATCGTATTTCAGGGAGGAGTGGCTTTCAACAAGGGCATTGTCCGCGCCTTCGAGGAGGGTCTGGGAATAAAGACCATCATCCCCCCTCACCATGAAGTGATGGGGGCTATCGGGACGGCCTTTCTGGCTGAAGAAGAGACATCTCAGAACGGCAATGTCACCAAATTCAGGGGGTTCGAGGTAACCGAAGCCAAATATGCCACTTCCTCCTTTGAATGTAAGGGATGCCCTAATCAGTGTGAGATCGCCCAGATTTCCCTGGATGGGAAAGTTCTTGCTCGGTGGGGAGGAAGATGCGACCGTTGGGAGAGGGTGGACTAGTCAGCAGGGCATATCCAGCCCTTCCAGTATATTGCACCTTAGCCCGACGAAGTGGGGGTCAAACCTGCTACGTGGCCTTCCTATATCCACAGCCGCAATGTCCTTTATCTCTCCTGGCCGGGTGGTAAGTATGGCTACCCTATCGGCAACATACACCGCCTCATCAGCAGAGTGGGTCACAAAAATTATGGTCGTCCTTACCCTGTGCCAGATCTTAAGCAGCTCATCCTGCATCAGATTTCTGATCTGAGCATCTAGTGAACCAAAGGGTTCATCCATAAGCAGGACCTTAGGCGAAGTAACTAAAGCCCGGGCCAGCCCCACCCTCTGCTTCATGCCTCCAGATAGCTCATAGGGGTAGGCCCTCTCAAATCCCGTGAGACCCACCAGGTCTATGTATTCTTGAGCGATGCGATGGCGCTCCCCCTTGGGGATGCTCTTTGTTTCCAGCCCAAACTCTACATTTTGGGCTACATTTCTCCAGGGGAAGAGATTAAACTCCTGGAATACCATGGTTCTATTGGGGTCAGGCCCAGCTATGCTCTTATGGCCAAAGGTGATGGTGCCAGCACTGGGCAACTCCAGACCGGCAATTATCCGCAGCAGAGTGGTCTTGCCACATCCCGAAGGCCCAATAAGGCATATAAACTCACCCTCTTCAATATCAAGGTTGATATTCTGGAGCGCCCCCACCCTCCCGCTAGCAGAGTCGAAGTGTTTTCCAAGGCCCTCGATCTGAATAAGACTCGTTTCTTAGACCTCCTTATACCACCGGAGTAGCCTTCGTTCTGTAAGATATCGGAAGACATAATCCATCACCAGAGCTACCACACCGATAAGTATCATGTAGGCCATGAGGTTATCCATCTGGTGAAGAAACCAAAACCTCTGCCATAACCTGAACCCCAGGCCGCTTTTGAAGCCAATCATCTCCGCAGCGATGATGCACATCCATCCTACCCCCATGCTTATTCTGATGCCAGTGAAGATGGAGGGAGCAGCATAGGGAAAGGCCACAAAGCGGATTAAGCCATAGCTTTTAGTTCTCCCCAGAACCTGAGCAGTTTCGACAAGCCTTCGAGGAACACTCTTGAACCCAGCATAGGTATTGATGAGGATAGGAAAGAGAGCACCAATGAACACCACAAAACCTGCACCATAGTCAGTTAAGTGAAACCAAACCAGGGCAAACGGTATCCAGGCAATAGGAGGTATGGGTCGAATGACCTGGATTATGGGGTCGAACATCCTCTCCATACTCTTAAACCACCCCATAGCTGCGCCTATGGGTATGCCCACGACGGCAGCCCACAGAAGACCTATGGCGAAACGCTTGAGACTTATGGCAACATCGCCGGGAATATCTTTCCTTAAATCATAAAAGGATGTGGCTACTTCATGAAAGCTAGGCAGGGTGAAGGTTTTCCCTACTATAAATACGGCTACTAACTCCCATATGCCAAGGACTATGGCTATCGATAGGAGCTCAAGCACGCCCTTCTGCCTAGTTATCCTAGACATTCAGTTAAGATTTCTTGAAGCGCACTATCATAAAAGCTGGTATCGAAAAGATCTTCCTGGGTGAGAAGTTTATCCGTGAACCCCAGCTCGTAGATAGTTTTGGCATACTCCAGAACACAGTCCAGTTCGATGTAGGGATCGTAGATCCAGTAGCCATCCCAAAGCTTGAGGGATTGCTTTACCTTATCGGCATCCCACCCTATTCTCTCAGCATAAATCTGAGCTGCTTCGTCAGGATAATTGACGTTGTACACTGTGGCCTTAATATGGATTTTGAGGATCTCCTTTACTAAATCAGGATGCTCCTGGATAAGCTTATCGCTCACCACCAGGCAACAGCAGGCATGGTTGGGCCACATCTCCCCGGAACGAACAACCACCTTACCTGCCTTATCAAATTCAGCAATTTCGGGGTAAGGAGAGTGTACGAAGATGCCATCAACTGCATCTGCCATAAGCGCGCTGACGGCATCTCCACCACCCGTCATGAGTCTTAGATCTAGGTCCTTCTCCGGATCCAGGCCATTTTCTCTGAGCCACCTTCGAAGTATGGTATCCTGGACGGAACCGGGAGGGAAGGTAGCTATTTTTAAGCCCCTCAGATCCTCGGGTTCCCTGTACTTCTCTGCCAGCGAAGGAGAAAGAACCAACGCTGAGCCCTGTGTCTGTACCCCAGCTACAATTTTTGCCTCAAGTCCCTTATCGATAGCCGTTATAGGGGGAGTTGTCCCTACATAGGCAATGTCCAGGTCGCCTGCCGCCATTACCTGCATCTCCGGGGGGCCACTGGGGAATTCTTTATCTGTCACCTTCTCCACTCCAAATTTGGCTAAATCTTCTTCCCACCAACCCTTTTCCATAGCGGTCATCTCGGCAATCTGATGTGTTGAGGGCTGGTACCCTATTCTCAGATGTTTTAAGGGCTTGACATCATCCCTGGCCATTCCACATCCCAAGGGAAGCCCGGAGAGGAGAATAACTCCCATCAAAACCGTAGAAAGAAGCTTTTTGATCAATGGATCTCCTCTATATTTTTACTTCAGGCTATACGACCTATGCAAGGAAGACATAAGTGGGGAGCGCATACATCAACCCTCTCGGGTACTTTATCTCCTGGCCCCAGAGCGGGACGGCTGGGGAGGGGATGGGTAGGAGGTGAGACCTCCATCCCCTCCGACAGCAAAGGGGTGGGGTGGGGTGGGGCTATCTCCCCCACTGCGAGACTTTCCAAGGTAGGAGTTCCTGGCTTTTCGGCCCTGGATGAACTCAGTTCAACCTCAAACAGAGGAGTGGCTTCCAGGGGTGCCATATCTTCTGCACCAGGATTAACCACCATCATTTCATCTGAAGTGGGATGTCCTTCCTTTGAATTCTCGGGAATCACATAAAATAAGCTGAGCGCCAGAACAGCCACCGCAGAGAGGGCGACCGGCCGAAGAAGGAGTGTCCTCAGGGGTTTTCTGTCAGCCTGAGGTACCTGGGGTATAGGTTGGATGGCAAAAGAGCGGGGAGCAGGGACCGAAGGCACGCTCCTCACCAGGCCTACCGTAAGCTTTAGATGCTCATAGTCTTCTCTACACCTTTGACATTGAGTCAAATGGTGCCCTACCCTTTCCATATCCTCAGGGGAAAGGTTATGGTTGAGGTACTCCGAGAGCACCCTTTCCACCCATGAGCAGCCTTTCTTTCTAAACCACATCACTTTTAGGACGAAACTGAGAGGGCAAAAGTTCGCTTTTGAGAAGGAAGTCCCGGAGCTTTCTCCTCCCCGAGCTCAAGCGAGATTTGACTGTCCCCAGAGGGCAGCTCATAACCTCCGCTGCCTCCTGGTAGCTTAAACCTTCCATGTCAAATAGAGTGACGGCTGACCTTTCTCCGAAGTTAAGGCAGGAGAGTCCTTTCAGTATCTCTTGTTCAAGCTCGTGCCGTAGCGCTTCCTCCTCCACCGAGGTCGCCAGGGAGGAGATATCCATATCCATGGGGATGGTGGGCTTTTTCTTTCTCTGCTGGTCGCGACAGGAATTGACTACGATCTTCAGCATCCAGGCCTTGAAACTTCCTCCTTTGAAATCCTTAAGCTTCTTCCACGCTTTAAGAAAGGATTCCTGACAGGCATCCAGGGCCTCATCACGATCCCTCAGCAGACGAAGGGAAAGGTTATAGGCCCGCGTTTGATACCCCCCCACCAAACGGTTAAAGGAGAAGATATCACCCTGCTTGGCCAGGGCAATATCTACCAACTCCTGATCGTGATCGGGCATATCCTTTTGCTTTAGCAGGCAGCAAAGTCGATGAGGCTGAGCTCAAGCCGGCTTTCACCCCTGAATTCGTTCGGCTCAACGTTGTACACTATATCCAAAAAAGTATCTACTTCAGTGTGCCGCTCGCCCAGGTTGAAACCTATCCCTTCCCAGACGAAATTCCCTCCCTTGAATTTTAACTTAAGATGGCTGCCCGATTCTCCCACCCGCTCACAACCCACCACTCTCACTCTTCGGGAGAGAAAAGATGGCTTGGGGTTGTCCCTTCCAAAGGGAGGGAAAGTCTGAAGCAACCTCAATACCTCTCCATTCAGAGATGAAAGGGGAGCTTCTACATCGATGCAAAGTTGGGGCTGAAGCTCCGTTATCCCCAACCCCTCACTGGCTACTGCGACCAGGGAATCCCTGAGCCCATCTATATTGCTCGCCCAGGTGGTAAACCCGGCCGCTCCGGGATGACCCCCAAACCGCAAAAGCAGATGTCGACACCTGCTTAAGGCCTGGGTGATGTCAAATCCAGGGATGCTGCGAGCGCTGCCTCTGACCCTTCCTCCATCCTGACCGAACACCACCGCCGGGCGGTAGAATTCATCAACCAGTCTTGAAGCAACCAGCCCGGCCACTTTATCTGAGTAGCCTTCTCCTCCCACCACGATAATGGGAGGTAGCTCCTCCTCTCTCAACACCTCTTGTCTTGCCCTCACCAGGTTTTTCTCCTGGAGCCTTTGCCGCTGGGCATTATCCTCCCCCAGCCTTTGGGCCAAAATTTCTGCTTCGAAGGCAGAAGTGGAGAGCAGGAGTTTCAACCCCAACATGGCATGGCTCATCCTGCCACTGGCATTGATGCGAGGGGCCAACACCCAGGAGATATCATCCGCGTCTACCCTGGTCAGGCCATTTTCCTGGATTAGCCACTTAAGGCCCTCCCTTTTGGTTTGGTTTAGACTACAAAGTCCGGCCTGGACAAGATAGCGGTTTTCCCCTACCAGAGGGACTAGATCAGCGACCGTCCCCAGGGCAGCTATATCCAGCAGATCCTTCCAGAATGTGCTGTGAGCGGTATTCTGGAGCAATGCTTGAGTCAGCTTAAGCGCCACCCCCGCCCCGCAGAGCTCCCGAAAAGGATAAGCCGAATCCTTCCTTTTAGGGTTGATCACCGCCATAGCTCCGGGAAGGATAGAAGGAACCACATGATGGTCGGTGATAATCACATCCACTCCGTTCTTCGACGCCTCTTCCACTTCAAAGGCATTGGAGATACCACAATCAACACTTACGATGAGAGTAGAGCCTTCGTTTCTTAAATGCTCGAGTGCCTTAAGGTTTATACCATACCCTTCATCACGGTGAGGTATATAGGGGACGATCTTTCCTCCCAGTAAGCCAAGAGTTTCCACTAAGATGGCGGTGCCACAAATCCCATCACAGTCAAAGTCGCCAAATACGGAGACTACCTCCTTTTTGCGGAGGGCATAGCGAATGCGAGCTACTGCTCTCTCCATATCAGGGAGAAGAAAGGGATCGTAAAGCAGGCGCTCATCCGGGTTCAGAAATGCCCTGGCCTCTTTGTCCGTCCTTACCCCACGGTTGCAGAGGAGCTGCGATATTGTTTCCGGGTAATTACCTATCTTTCCCCTTATAGGAGTCAGAACCTTCCAACGCCGAGTTGTCACTTCTTAAACAGAATACTATTGTTTACCCTCCTTTGACAACTTTACAACCTGAAGAGAAGGTTGCTATACTAACGGGTGCTGGGCAGCGTAGCTCAGGGGTAGAGCAGGGGACTCATAAGCCCCGGGTCGGGGGTTCAAATCCCTCCGCTGCCATTTTTGTCCGATACTGATTTCGTGGATTTCATTGTTCTTTGTTTAATAACTCCTATCTGCTTAGCTCTGGTAGGTTGTTGTCTGATTCTTTAGCTAATGGCCAAAACTTCTGAAGTATACCATACGAGGAGGAAAGAATAAACGATACGAATCATAATCATGGGGCACGTGAACGATGGAGGTGGCAAGATCACCTGGTTCATGCTTAAAATGGTGTTGATAGGAAAAAACTGCCTTATCGGGGGAAGATCTACTACCATGCCTGGAGTAATTATGGGCGATAGTTCCCAAGGATATCAAAATCCCACCAAATTCAATCTGGGCAGGAACCCCGGCCAAGCATGGTAAAGAGGAGGAAGCAGAGCCAGCACCCCAAAGAGGTTACCTTGCCGGCGGATTGAGTCAAAGAGTGGTCAGCGGCTGCACCCGGTAACGAAAGGCGTAACGATTGTTAGCCATAGAGTGTATTAACCTAACCAAGAGATTCGGTGGTCTAACCGCCGTCGATCATATCAACTTCGAGGTGAAGCGGAATGAAATACTTGGTCTTTTAGGTCCCAACGGTGCAGGGAAGACGACCATCATAAGAATGCTGACCACAGTGATACCTCCTACTGAGGGAACGGCCATAATCCTGGGGTTCGACGTGCAAAAGGAGCCCACTAAGGTGAAGGAGAAGATAGGTGTGATGCTGCAGAACACGGCTTTAGAACGGTTCTCTCCGGTATATGACAACCTGGATATCTATGGAAGAATTCATAACATCCCCCGAAAGGAGAGAAAGAGAAGGATTGAATGGCTTTTATCAGAGTTTGGACTGGAGGAGAAGAGGAACGAGACTATCAGGCTTCTATCCGGTGGGCTCCAGAAGAGAGTCCAGGTAGCCAAGGCATTCATGCACCACCCCGATATACTCTTCCTGGATGAGCCTACTCTGGGGCTAGACCCCCAGTCCAGACTAAAGACCTGGGATTTCATCAAGGATTCCTCACGGGAGGGGCAAACGGTGATCCTCTCCACCAACTACATGGATGAAGCAGAGCATCTGTGTGATAGAGTAGGGATCATCGACCATGGCAGGGTCATCGCCCTGGATAGAGTTGAGGCCCTAAAAGATAGCATTGGCAGTGGCGACATTATCGACATGAACATAGAGGGGGATTTCAAGTCCCTGAGGTCTGACATCCTGGGACTTGATTATGTAAAGGGAGTGGGTGGAGAGGCCTCCGGCTTAAGCATTCAGGTCAAGAGTGCGGATGAGAGTCTAGTTGCGTTGAGCCAATATGTTGTGGAGAGGGGAGGAAGGATCAAGACGGTGTCGGTGCGAAGGCCAACCCTGGAGGATGTTTTCATCCGGCTAACTGGGAGAACGATAAGGTAATGACTAAAGGACTGGCCAGCCTATACTATAGAGAACTTCGTGTGATGTCCAGACAATCCTGGGCAACTTTAACCCCCCTGATCACCTCCTTATTTTATCTATTCCTGTTTGGGTTGGGTATGAGAACCCTGATAGGCGAAGAGATATTTCTTGAAGGTGAGAGCGTGGATTATGTCCTCTTCCTTGCTCCGGGCGTGATCGCCATGGGGATCATATCCATTGCCCAAAGTTCGGGCTGGACTCTGTGGAATGATAGGGATTGGGGGATGCTGGAGGAACTTCTATCCTGTCCCGTTTCCAGTTCGGCCTACATCCTGGCCAAGATCCTGTGTACCCTGACCCTCTCCCTGATTCAAGCTTTCCTGGTATTGCTCATCGGATTGCCCCTCATCAAAGGAGGGATTTTTGTGGCTAACATCCCGCTGGTCCTCCTCTCCACCCTACTGGGTGGAGTCTGCTTTTTCTCTCTGTTCATGCCGCTTATGTCAAGGATAAGATCCACCAACCTTCTGGTCGCCGTTATGACCTTGATTTACCTTCCGATGATACTCTGTTCTTCCATGTTTTACCCCCTGGAAGAAGCTCCAGGGTGGTTCAGAATAGTTGCCCACATAAACCCCATGACCTACACCGTGGATATCCTGAGGGCCGGGGTGATCGGGGCAGGAGATCAACAGATACTCGGGGAGATATTGGTGCTCTTCATCTTCACCATGGCATTATTCGGAGTAAGCGTGATCTCACTAAGGAAGGCGAGCATTTGAACAGTAGGTTAATGACATCGTGGCATGATTATGACAGTTGGGGAGTGTATCAGAGGAGCTTGCTATACCAGCGCGATAATGCCAAGAGAGGAGTCACGCGGGTAAGATGGTGAACGGTGTTAAAATGATAGACATAAGGAGGTAAGAAGATTGGTCAAAAAAGCAACCATAATAGCGCTTACAGTGGTAGCCTTAAGCCTTGGCAGTTGCGTTGGGGGTGGCCCAGGGGCTAAAGCTTGGGAGAAGGAATATGATGTAGCCATAATCGGGGCAGGCATGGGCGGGCTGAGTTGCGGTGCCTACCTGGCCAAGGCAGGAATGAAGGTTTTGATATGTGAGCAACACTCGGTTCCGGGAGGTTATTGCACCTCGTTTGAGAGAGATGGGTTCACCTTTGAGACTACCATTCATTCACTCCAGGAGTGTGGAGAGGGGGGGCTGATATACCAAACCCTGGAGGATTTAGGAATACAGGATGAGATCAAGTTCATACCGCTTGACCCGGTAAGAAGGGTAGTAGGAAAGGACTATGGCCTGACCTTATCCTCTGATATAAAGCAATTGGAGGATGACCTTGTGGCGATGTTCCCTGCTGAGAAGGAGGCCATCCGTGAGCTTATCGTCGACGCTATTACCTTTGATATTGAGAACCCCGAGCTGATGATGAGCCTTGTAGGGAAGACCAACGGGGACATCATCGAGCCTCGATTTCAGGATCCCAAACTGAAGCTAATCCTCTACTCCATCGGTGGCCCTCCCCAGACCCAGGCTATCTGGGGGTTGATACCCCAGTTTAATACGCTCTCCAGGAAGAATAACTATTTCCCTGAAGGAGGGGGGCGTGCTCTGGCCAACCTCTTCGCCAGGACGTTTAAAGAATACGGCGGCGATCTAGCCCTGAACACTTTGGTGACGAAGATTCTGATCGAAGGTGGAAAGGCCGTCGGTCTGGAACTGGAGAGCGGAGAAAAAATTAAGGCTAAATATGTAGTCTCCAACGCTGATGCCAGACTGACCTTCCTGAAGCTGGTGGGGGAGGAATGGTTGCCGGAGGAGTTTACCCAAAAGCTGCTTGAGGCAGAGGTATGGCCATCTGCTTTCCTGGTATCCTTGGGGGTGGACATGGATCTTGGGTCCCTGGGGTTTGGTGGCGAGGTGATCCATTATAGCCCTGCTGAGAGCATAGAGGAGCTTACCACGACCGATCCCCGTAAAATGGGTATAGACATCATCATCCAGTCCCTTCGCGATCCTTCACTTGCCCCTCCGGGAAAGCATGCGGTCAGCATTATGGCTCTTCTTCCCTACCATTACATGGATAACTGGCACACCGAGGATGGCAAGAGGGGTGAGGAGTACAGAAAACTGAAGGAACAGGTAGCAGATCGGTTGATCGCTTCAGCAGAAAACGTCATCCCTGGACTATTAGAGCACATTGTCTACCAGGATGTCGCCACCCCTCTGACTTATGAGCGGTACACCCTAAACTACCAGGGTTCTATAATGGGCTGGCTGTCAACCCCGGAAAACATAGCCTGGATTTACGGGTGGGGGCAGAGGACACCTATTGAAAATCTATACCAGGCTGGCCATTGGGCCGGTATAGGGGGCATACCCACAGTAATCTTTTCGGGCAAAACTGCTGCCGACCTGATCTTGAAGGACATCCAGGAGGCCAAGTAACTTTGGCCATTCGGTAGCTAGATACGCCTGGCAAGCTAACTATATAAGCTACCCCAATGGAAAGAGGTAAAGAATGGTACAAGCTGACCTCTATATTGATCAGATTGACTTTCTAAAATATCTTCCCCACCTTGACTGCGAGGAGTGTGGTGTTGGCACCTGTCAAGAGTTTGCCCTCAAGCTGAAGCTCAGGGAGCTCTCTTTTGAGTTATGCCCCCATCTTACTTCCAGCAGGAAAGAAGCATTCAGGTTAGTATTTGAAGCTCTGGATTCTCTTCCCCAAATCCCTGCTTCCCAGATGCCCACACCAGGTATTACCGGGGTATACGAGATCGGGAGTCCTGGCCATCAATCCCCGGTATTGGTTTCAGGTAACAGCGAATACACTCAACAAGCGATATTAGCCGTGCTCTTTTTATATCCTCACGACTGTTGGATGGTGTTCGCAGACTCTGAGGGAAGCACTGTGGATATGGCCATGATATTTGGTACTTTTACTGCCGCCAAGATTAAGAGGATCGTCAGTGAACATATTACGGAGAGGGTAACTCATCGCTCTCTGATTCTACCTGGTTTAGCCGCTCCCCTAAAAGAGGAGGCAGAACGATTGACGGGGTGGAGGATGTCAGTGGGGCCAATTTGTGCCGTGGAGCTACCCCTGTTCCTGGATCAAGCTTACCCCTCCGCACATACTGATTGACCCTGGTAAGACGACGTTTTATTTAACCCTATTTTGACCTTGCTTAACCTTTATATTTACCTTCAGGGCATAAAATAAGGGAGGGATGGGCCGGCTCACAGATGACCTCAAAAGGGCAGGAAGCCTCATACATCACAAGGATACTGAGCAGAGGATAGGACTCTCTGAGCTTCGACATCTTACTCCCTTCTTCAAAGAGCACCGGAGGAGGGTTTTATTCGTTATCCTGTTGATCATCACCGTTTCCCTCCTGAGCATGCCTGGCCCCATCCTGGTAAAGTACATCGTTGATGAAGTGGTCATAGCTCAGAATATGGGGATGCTCAACCTGATCGTTGGCTTGCTCCTGGCTTTGGCTTTGGCCAGGCTTTTGTTCTCCTTTCTTATGCGCTATCTCTCGACCGTGACCAGTCAGGAAGTGGTGATATCTCTGCGTCAAAAACTTTTCTCCCGCATCCTCCACTTTCCTCTGTCCTTCTTCAACCGCCATCAGACAGGCTATCTGGTCTCCCGAATAAAAGAGGTGGATAGCCTGGGTGCCTTATTCTCTTCCGTCGTCAACCTGTTCGGAAGTGTTTTTAATCTGATATTTGCCTTATGCATAATGCTCTACCTCTCCTGGGAACTCACCCTTATCTCTCTGGCCGTTCTCCCCCTGTTCTACATCGTGAACCGACGCTACGCCGGGAGTCTGCGCCAGGTGAGCCGAGATTATATGGAAAAGGGGGCAATGGTCTCGCGGCAATACCAGGAAACGCTATCGGGCATAAACGTGGTGAAGTCCTCTGCCGCTGAAGATAGGGAAAGGGAAAAGGTGGAGGTCAACCTCAGGGGGTTTCTCCAGACTGGAATAGACCGGAATGTCATAGGCTCCCTGGCCAACGAACTGGTGGCCCTGGTAGCTGCCCTGGGGGGGTTTCTGGTCCTGTGGTATAGCGGAAGGGGGATGATAGCTGGGTCCCTCACCGTGGGAACCTACATCGCCGCTGCCGGATATCTGGTCAAGCTCTACTCCCCCATCCAAACCCTGGCCACGGCAGGGATCGCCTTTCAGCCCGCTCTGGCTGCCCTGCAGAGGGTATCTGAGCTTATGACCACGGTAACTGAGGACGAAAAAGGAAAGCTACCCGTGGCAGGGCTGGAAGGAAGGATAGCCTTCCATGAGGTGTGCTTTTCCTACGACAGCGATAGGGAAGTAATACATGATATGAGCTTTGAGATAAAGGAAGGGGAAAAGGTGGCGTTCGTGGGGCCCAGTGGGGCGGGGAAAAGCACCATCTTAAACTTGCTCCTGGGCTTTTATAAACCGGATAAAGGGTCGGTACTCATCGATGGAAGGAACATCGATAGCCTATCCCTGCAAGGCTTAAGGGAGAGAATAGGGATTGTATCTCAGAACACTTTCCTATTCAACGAGTCCATTCGCAACAACATCCTGTACAGTAACCCCCAGGCCACCGAGGATGACATGGTAAAAGCAGCAAAGTTTGCCAATGCTCATGACTTCATCACCGAACTATCCCACGGCTACGACACCGTAGTTGGTGAGCAGGGATTTGCTCTCTCAGGGGGGCAAAGACAAAGATTATCCATCGCCCGGGCCATCCTTAAGAACCCCGACATCATCATCTTCGACGAGGCCACTTCAGAGCTAGACAGTGAGGCAGAGGGGAGGATAAAGGATATGCTTACGACATTGAGTCAGACCTGCATCATCATCACCCACAAACCATTCCTCCTCTCCTTTGTGGATAGAGTAGTGGCTCTGGAGGAAGGAAGGATAGTGTGGAGTAGCCACCCCCAGGTGTACAAGATCAGGAGGGAAACGGCTCGGGAGCCAGAAGGCAGTCTTCTCACTGATTAAGAACCAGCCAGGATGCAGATACGCAAAGCAGGGCTAAAACTCCTGCTCTTTTTCTATTGCTTTTATCTTCTCTACCCTTAGCTTGTGCCTTCCCCCTTCAAAAGGGGTGAGGAGAAAGGCATCCAGAATCTCCCCCAATCCCTCTATACCCAGGATGCCCAGGCAGAGAATGTTGGCATCGTTGTGCTGCCGGGCAAGCCCGGCTACCCGCGGACTATGGCACAAAGCTGCCCTTATGCCCTTCACCTTATTGGCGGCAATGCTCATCCCCACCCCACTTCCACATATCAGGATGCCCAGGTCGAAATTCCCTTTAACCACTTCCTGCGCCACCTTGCGAGCAATGTCAGGGTAGTCGACCGGAGATGTGCCATAGCAGCCAAAGTCTCTGAACTCATATCCCCGTGCGTCGAGATACTGGAAAACTTCGCCCTTGAGTTCGAACCCCCGGTGGTCTGAGCCTATAGCAATGCACCGCATATTTCTTGAATATCGCCGCGGGACACTATACCTTCCCGGATAAGGCGAGGGGGATCTACTGTAACATTGATGACGGTAGACTCCACCCCCGGACATTTCCCTCCATCTATTATGAAGTCAACCTTATTTTTTATCTCTGGATCAAGCTCAGGACAGCTTCGGACGGGAAGCCTGCCACTCACATTGGCACTGGTACCGATCAAGGGTGCCCCCATACCACGAATAAGAGCCAGGGTCACAGCATGGTCGGGGATACGTACACCTATAGTATCCTTGCCATCACAAAGAGCTTCCGGTATTAAGGGAGACCGGGGCAAGATAAGGGTCAAGCCACCGGGGAGAAAATGCCGTATTAAACGCCAGGCAGTATCTGAGACATCTTGAGCTACTACTGTGAGACACGAAGTGTCAGCTAACAGAAGAGGGAAGGTCAAACCCGGAGGACGCCTTTTGATTTCATGCACCCTGCTCACCACTTGAGCGACCAGAGCATTTCCGCCCAGGCCGTACACCGTATCCGTAGGAAACACAATAACCCCGTCCTTTCTCAGGACATCGACGGCTCTACTGATAATAGATGCCGAAACTGGCTTCGTCACTCTAACTGGACCTCAGGTGCCGGCTCTTCTTTCCTCACTCTGGCCACCTTAGACAGAAGTATCCCCAACTCATATAGCAGGATGACAGGGAGGGCCACCAGGCTCTGGTTTACGGGGTCGGGGGTGGGGGTGATGATGGCCGCCAGGACAAAGGCACCCACCACAGCATGCTTTCTCTTCCCTGAAAGCGCATCCGGAGTAACCACACCCATCTTAGTCAAGAAAAACATAATGACGGGCAGCTCAAATACTACGCCTATCCAGAAGATAAGCTTTATGACCACCGCTACATAGTTGCCTATGCTGATCATAGGCTGGGCGATATCGCTTCCAAAGCCTAACAGAAACCTCAAGGCAGGAGGCAGGCAGATAAAGTAGGCAAACATAGCCCCTCCCAGAAAGAATAGCGCTACTCCGGGAAGTAAAAGGTAGAAATATCTCTTTTCTTTGGAGGTCATGCCCGGATAGGCAAACATAACCGCCTGGTATACCAGGTAGGGAAGGGCCAACACAAAGCCGCAGTAAAAGGCCATCTTAATGTAGGGGCCTACCATCCCGGCGACCTCCGTGAACACAAAGTCGGTGTCAGGGGCCCGGGACTTAAGTATATCGAAGGCACGAGGAACAAAGGGGAAAGAAACACCCACTCCCAGGGCGATGGCAATCAGCGACTTAAGAAGACGGTGACGTAGCTCCTCCAGATGGGGGGTGACACCAAGCTTGCCTTCACCCTCCATCTTTCTTTTCGTCTTCCAACGAACTCATAAAATCTCGGGAGGCCTTTTGTGCTTGCCGGACTAGCTTACCCAGCTTGGCGCCTATTTCGGGTATTTTTTGAGGGCCAAAGACTATTAAAAAGATAACAAAGACTAAAATTAGCTCCAGCGGACCAACGTCCAGGAAATTCACCTTTACGCTTCTTTTTTCTGTTCGACCTGTTCGACGCTGGCAGCCTCAACCTGAGGGTTTACCTGCTCTGGCTTACTCGCTTCAACCTGAGGCTTCTTATCTTCGTCATCATACTCTCCTGACTTGCCTTTGTTAAACTCTCGTATGCCCTTACCCATGGAACGAAAAGTCTCAGGAAGTTTGCCCGCGCCAAAGACAATGAGAACCACCATCACAATAGCGGCAATTTCCCATGGCCCAAGATGCATCTTTTCCTCCTTTTAGGAGAAGTATACTCCAGCTAAACCTGGATGTAAATCTACCCGCTTAAATAGTTACGCATAACTCAGACAAAGACAACGAATAAATCCTAAATCCGAAATGCTAAACCCTAAACAATACCCAATGATCAAAACCCAAATAACCTGAACCGTTTTGAATTTATGTCATTAGTTCTTTGAACTTGTTTAGAGTTTCGAAATTCGTATTTTGAATTTGCGCTTAGTAGCGTTGCTTTGCCGAAAGGTAGTATAAAATCCCCGCGCTGAACACCGTTATTAACACGTCCCGGAAAAACAGCATTATCAAGTAATCTGCCCCCACACCTGAAGGTTGACAGGAGAGATGAAAGATAGTAAAAAATGCCCCACAAACCGCCGCGGCTAACACCAATATGGGCATAAGAAGACCTCCTTTCTTAAATCGAGGATTCTATTTTTACTTCTTTATGGACTCCACCATCCAGGGAACAACATAAGAGAAAGCATACAATAATCCACCGAAGAAAGCACCATAACCCAGTCTGGCGAAGAACTCAGCAGCCTTTAATCCCCCGCTGCCATAATCAGCCGTAAGCACACAGATGGCCGAGATCACAAAAAAGGCGCCCACCGCATAGGACAAGTATTTGAGAACAGAACTGGTAGAAAACTGAAACCGTACCTCTCTTGACTCCACGATTTACCTCCTTTTCATTTTTTTTATCCTTTACCTAACATACCCCTTTTTAAGCCTGCCAAGCTTTCTTCCTTGGCTATTATAACATTTGGGGGAAGCTTAAACTCACTATCTGGAATTTTCGCCTCCAGATCCAATTCGAGGATTTCCATAGTCATCACCGTAGCACCGCTATCATCTACTGCCTCCATTCTCCAGGGGTAACGCTCCTTTTCGCCCTGTGCCAGCCATATCCTGGTCTTAGAACCATCAGCAGACGTAATCTCAAACAGAGTGCATTTCTTACCATCTACTTCCTCCTGGCCCAAAATCCTCACCCTCTCTCCCTCTCCCAGAGCCTTCTCCATCAAAGCCAAAACGTTCTCATCAGACAGGCCACCTCTCCTTAACTTTCCTACTTCCTTATCCGACAGGTCAAGCTCCTCCTCCATCCAGGCCAGAAGGTCAGGGGTGAATCTACCTTCTTTCAGCAAGACCGTGATGTCCTCTGATATAGCCATGGTATGTTCAGATAGGTCGAGGGGTAGATCCAGATCCTCAGCTAAAAGATCTGCCATAGGAGGCAACTTCGTGGCCATGTTGAGCTGAGGAAGGTAAAGATAGCCTTCCTCCGGAGTAACTACCACCACTCCCTTCATCTTAGCTCTACCCAGCTCGGGTACGGGAAAGATAAGGTCTAACCTTAATCTATCCTCCTTTGTCCATATCTCTATCTCAAAGTTCTGAGGTCCTTGTTCCCCTTTAATTGACACCGCCATGCTCACGTGGGCTGAGGGTGGGCCGACAGCCAGTGCCTTCTGGGGCTGTACCTCCATACCCAGGCCACACAGGCCCATTATCAACCCCAGGAAGACTAAGCTTAGTGCTCTCCTGCCTCTCTTCACCACCATAGTAACTTGTTCATCTGTCAGAATGACTCATTATACCATAGTATGCTTGAGCAGCATAAACATCGCACTTTTTGGATATGACTACTTCCACTCCTTACCGGTGATCATGGAACTTACGCACCTCCAGCCATAGCTTGCTCCCAGGTAAACATGCAGGGCAATGGTAACAATGAACAGCCAGGCGATTACGAAGTGGAATATCCGAAACCATACCGCCCCAGGCAGAAAATAGAGAAAAATACCGGTCAGTGTCTGAGCTCCCAAAAGGGTAAGCCATATCAAAGAATACATTAGCCTCTGGCCTACATTGTACTTTCCCTGCTGTGGTTCTCTCCGGGTTAAGAAGGTGTAATAGGCAACCACCGGCCATAGATCCTTCACATGCCGGGGCATCATCATGAGTTCCTTCCAGTCTCCGCTTATTATGGAATAAAAGAGCCTCCCCCCCACGATGACCAGAAGAAGCATGGCACAGATGAGATGAATGTCCCACATCCGGGTGGAATCAAGATTTAAGGTTACATTCATCCACCCATGAAGGTAAAAGCCGGTAAATATCATGATAACCATCAAAACTACCCAGCTCCAATGAAGGATGCGGCAGATCAGGGGATGAGCTTCTTCTTTAAGGCCGATGCTCCTTCTCTGAGTTATATCAGCCATCTTCCTACCTCCCTTCCTTTTGGTTTAAGCACATGAACTGCACAAGCAATACAAGGGTCAAAGGAACGGACGATGCGAACTAATTCAAAGGGATTCTCTTCATCCTTAACCTTAGTGCCTATGAGGGCTTGTTCAATGGGTCCAGGATGCTCCTGGCTATCGCGAGGTGAAGCATTCCAGGTAGTGGGAACAACACATTGGTAGTTTTTAATTTTGTGGTCCTTTATCTCTATCCAGTGTCCCAAGGCTCCTCGGGGGGCTTCCCAGAGCCCTGCTCCTGAGCCCTTTTCGGGAAGGTCGAAGTCATAGTATACTGGCTCTCCTGGATTAAGCTCCAAAATCCACTTCGCCATGTTGTCCGCCACTATTTTAGTCTCCAGAGCCCGCGTCAGGTGCCTTCCCATGGTACTGGCGAGGCCTCCTGCATTGATCCCCAGGTCTCCTGAGTAGCTATCCACAAGTCTCTTTACCTCAGGGTTTCCCTGGGCATAGCTTACCATAAGCCTGGCCAGGGGACCAACCTCATATACTTTTCCGTCATATCGGGGTGCCTTTATCCAGCTATAGGCATCAGGTTTATAAGGATTCGGCTCTGTCCTGCCCCGGCTGGGATGAAGGATGGGAGCTTCATACCAGCTTCGGGAAACATCTTCAGTTATCATCTTAGGGTCAAGAGAACGATGGGCAAGGTCGAGCCCAGAAGTCACTCCCGGTTTAAGTAGCCTCCCCCCTTTCAAGTCAAATATGCCGTAGCTTAAATAATTGCCACAACCTTTACCTATATGAAAGTAATCAGAATAAACCTGAGCCACAGCACAAACATCAGGAATATACACGTTGTCTATAAACTCACGTAGCTTATTTAGCCTCCAGAAGAAATTGGCTATCCTATCCGTGGTAGGAACAGAAGTTACTCCACCGGGAATTAGGGCACGCGGATGAGGTACCATCCCACTGAACACAGATGTAAGCTCATGACCCAACCTTCGAGCATCAAAGGCTTGAACGTAGTGAGCGCAAGCCTGCTCATTTACCTTTTGGGGCAGGCGATAGTCACCTTCATATCGGGGATAGAACGGAGCCAGCAGAGACATATCTCCGGCGTCAACTGCCCGACGGATAAAATCTTTGATGGAACTAAGAGATGGATCTTTGCCTTCATATTCTGAAAGTTTAGTGACATCTACAAAGTCCAGACCAGCCAAATGATAAAAATGAAGAATGTGATCATGAATATAATGGGCTCCACAGATCAGGTTTCTTATAATGCGCCCATTATCGGGAATTTTATCTGCTATGCCAAAGGCATTATCTAAACATAGTACTGAAGCCATGCCATGAGCTACGGAACAAACGCCACATATTCTCTCAGTTATCTGAACTGCATCTCGAGGATCACGATCTTTTAGGATAAGCTCAAACCCTCTGAAGAGCATCCCGCTTGACTTGGCCTCCACTACCTTTCCCCCCTCCACTACTGTCTCCACCTTGAGGTGGCCTTCGATCCGGGTTACCGGGTCAATCTTGATCTTTGCCACCTTACTCTTCCTCCTCCTTCTTGAATCTTCCACTAGCCGCGGTTGTTCCCAGGTGAGCTCCAACCCCTGTCAGAGCGGCGATCCCCAGACCTTTTCCTATCCATTCGGTTACATCATTCTTGAGCGCATCATTCATCAAGGATATCTTGCGGAAGAAGGGAGATGTATCATCAGGAAAGCCTGGCTCTACACAGCCAACGCAAGGATGACCTGCTCCTATACACCAGTTTGTCCCCCCATTCCACAGCCTGGTAGGACAGTCGGCATGGGTAATTGGCCCCTTGCACCCTAACTGGTACAGGCAATAGGGATCGGATAGTTTCTTGGCAAATTTGCCCATATCATAATATCCCCGGCGGGGGCACTTATCATGTATTCTATGCTCGAAGAAAGCTAGAGGGCGACCTTGGCTGTCCAACTCTACTGCTTGAAGGCCTGAGGCAAGGATGGTGGCTATTGTTCCCACAAACCAATCAGGGTGAGCAGGACATCCAGGTACGTTGATAACCGGGGTAGAGATATGGTATTCATCAAAAATCTTCTTCACCCCTTTTGCCCCGGTAGGGTTGGGATCAGCGGCCGGTATCCCTCCATAGGCAGCACAAGTTCCTAAAGCAATTACTGCTATAGCCCTTTTTCCCAAGTCAGTAAGGCGCTTAAGAGCAGTCTCTTCGCCTACCATACAGTAGACCCCCTCATCCTTGGTGGCAAAGGAGCCCTCAGCTACCAGAGCAAAATCTTTTTTAGGGTCAAGCATACTCAAAGCCTTCTCTCCTGAGGCAGCCATAACTGTGGGGTGAAACAGAAGATTTACATGATGTCCGGGAACTACTTCATCTACCAACACATTCGTGATGGTAGGACTTTTGGTATTAAGGACAGAAACTGAGCATCCAGAGCAGCTTCCTGACTGTAGCCAGATGACGGGAAGTTCGGAAACCTTGGTCTTGGCGGAAAGCAAGTTTAATCCCTGAGTACTGACTAGGCGAAGCCCTAACACTCCCACTGCTGACAGAGAAGCAAGTTTAATGAAGTCACGCCGGGATACAGTTTCCACTTCCACCTCCTTTATTTATATTTTCTGCCATTTTACCCTCCTTCAGAGTCTAGTACGCAGCGCTCCAAAATCTCGGCGATGTCCAGGACCTTAAGGCTCTCCTCCGCCTCCTTAGCTTTTACCCCGTCCTCGAGCATCTGTAGGCAGAAGGGACAAGCAGTGGCCACTATGCTGGCCTTGGTCTCTATTACCTGCTCCGCCCTCATCTGGTTTATTCTCACACCAGTGCTGATAGACTCCTCCAACCAGAATTCCCCCCCTCCCCCACCGCAGCAGAACCCTTTAACTTTAGAACGAGCCATCTCCACCATCTTTGCTCCAGGTATAGATTTTATTATCTTCCGCGGCTCCTCGTAGATATTGTTGTGACGGCCAAGATAGCAAGAGTCATGATAGGTGATAAGGTCCGAAATTTCCTTTTGTGGCTTTAGCCTGCCCGACTTTACAAGCTCCAGCAGAAACTGGGTGTGGTGGAGAACCTCAAACTTGGCCCCCAACTGGGGATATTCATTCTTAAATACATTAAACCCATGAGGGCAGAGAGTGACGATTTTTTTGAAATCATAATTAAGGAGAGTATCAATATTCTGCTCGGCAAACATCTGGAAAAGATACTCATTTCCCATTCTGCGTGCCGGATCGCCACAGCATTTCTCCTCCTCCCCCAGGATAGCAAAGTTTACTTCGGAAATTTGGAGAAGATGAGCCAGGGCACGAATAGCACTCATGCTCCTATCTTCCAGGCCAGCCTGACAACCCACCCACAGGAGAACATCAGTGCTTCCCACATCGGACATCAACTTTACATCCATATCCTTAGCCCAATCCGTGCGGGCATAGGTTGTGCCTCGACATGAATGACCCCTGGTTTCAATGGACTTCAGTATACCCTGAGCAACTTCCGGAATCTTGCCTTGCTCCAAGACCAGACTACGTCGCATATCCACCACCTTGTCGATATGCTCTACATAAACCGGGCAAGCTTCCATACAGGCGCGGCAGGTAGTGCAAGACCACAACGCCTCTTCACCTATAACCTCACCAATGAGGCTACCATCGTGATTTCCATCCCAAAGGGCACTTTTTAAATCCTGGATGAGATTTTTGGGGGAGAGTGGTTTCCCTGATAAGTAGGCCGGGCAGTTATCCTGACACCTTCCGCACCTGGTACAGGCGTCCAGGTCGAAAAGATCCTTCCAGGTAAAGTCAGATAGCTTGGATACCCCGAAAGTTTCTGCATCCAGATCGCAAGGCAGAAGGGCTCCCTTGGGGCGAAGGGAGCGAAAGAACACATTGGCGGGTGAGATGAGGATATGGGTAAGCTTATGAAAGCTCAGGATAATGTACATCACCGCCCCTGAGGTAAACAATATATGAAACCACCATAAACCTCGATAGACATTGAGGAGGGTATTGGGTGAACCTATGTTGTCAAACAGCAATGATATACCATAGCTTAAGAAGCCCCACTTTTCCCATGACGACTGAGCTAGCAGAGGGTCTTGGGCTTGCTGGGCAGCTATGCGTGCCCCGGCCAACACAAAACCAGTTATAACTACTGCTGCTATCAGCAGCAGGGAAACCCAGTCATCACGTCTATTGTCCAGACGGTCGGGTCTCCGAATATATCTTTCTATTGCCGCCATCACCACCCCTACCAGGACCAGGACACCCCCTATGTCGTTGGTGCAACTGAAGGCCTCGTATACCTTGCCCGTCATAAGATGTCCGTCATAGTGGAATATAAAATCCATACCCGCTCCCAAAATGAGAAGGAAACACCCTAAAAAGATGAATATGTGCATGATGCCAGCGTAGGGATTCTGTAGGAAGCGCCGCTCAAGAAGGATGTCGGATAGGGTGACCGAAATGAATCCCTTTACTCTTTTAGAAAGCGTCCACGCATCTGAAAGCGAACGGGGAAAGACGAAAATATTGGCTTGCCTTCCTACATCCCTCCACCTGAAGTAGCGCTTTATTCCGATGTAGGCCAGGGCTATGAAGGCGACGATGGCCAGGGGGTAAACCCCCCACCATATAGCCTCACCTCCCCAAGCTATCTCCCAGCCTATTTCCCGATGGGCTTCCATCACTCCCCTCCTTCCTCTTCTCTAATAAGCCTTCCTCTATCATCACGCCACATGCCATGAAGAGCCAGGATTCCTCCCAAAGGTATGTATAAGTAGAGGAGCCAGAATGCCCACCCATGCCAAATATCCGCCGTCACCATAAGGGGAACCAGAAAGATGATGATTGAGGTGGTGGCTGCGGCAAGGTGAAATTCTAGCTTTGCTGACATTTAAAGCTACCTCCTTTCCCCAAGTAAAGATGATACCACAATATGCTTTCCATCACCAATCAGACGTTTTTAGATGGAGTCTGTAACAATTTGGTCGGTGGATAGGCGCCCCCATCATGCCATTGCGAAGGGGCGAAGCCCCGAAGCAATCTCAGCGGGGAGGGAATCTCCCTCACCCTGACCCTCTCCCAGAGGGAGAGGGGGAACAATAATGAGATTGCGGAGCAGGAGTTTATCCTGAGCTAACAGAAGGCGAAGGGCTCGCAATAACCCAAGACCTTTCAAGGTTCACCGACAAAAATGATACAGTAACATAGATGATTGAGCTATTTGACAGTTGGCAGCAAAGTGCTTATATTCTTCCATATACACCAAAAATAAGCTTGGGAGAGCAAATCAATGGGTAAGATCAACGTAGCCATAATAGGAGCAGGGAATTGCGCTTCATCGCTGGTACAGGGAGTCCATTACTATCGAAATGCGTCCAAAGATGAATTCATCCCCGGGCTGATGCACCCCGAGCTCGGAGGATATCATATAGGAGACATACAGTTCATCGCTGCTTTTGATATCGACCGCAACAAGGTGGGAAAGGATTTATCCGAGGCCATATTCTCCCCTCCCAACAATACCTTCAAGTTCTGTGATGTCCCCCCCTTAGGGGTGAAAGTGGAGAGGGGAATGACCCATGATAGCCTGGGAAAATACCTCTCAGAGGTGGTCGTCAAGGCTCCTGGACCCACCGCAGATATAGTAAACATCCTCAAACAGAAGCAAACCGATGTGGTGTTAAACTACCTTCCGGTGGGCAGTGAAGAAGCTACCAAGTGGTATATAGAGCAGGTGTTGGAGGCAGAGTGCGGTCTTATCAACTGCATTCCGGTGTTCATCGCCCGGGAGGAATACTGGCAGAAAAGGTTTGCTCAAAGAGGTCTTCCGGTGATCGGAGATGATGTCAAATCCCAGGTGGGAGCTACTATAGCCCACCGTATTCTGGCCCGACTTTTTCGAGACCGAGGGGTAAAGCTGGAGAGAACCTATCAACTTAACTTCGGGGGTAACACTGACTTTTACAATATGCTGGAGCGGGAAAGGTTGAAATCGAAGGAGATCTCCAAAACCAATGCGGTCACCTCCCAGTTGGATTATGACATCGGACCAGGAAACATCCACATTGGGCCCAGCGATTATGTAAGCTGGCTTACCGATCGTAAGTGGTGCTACATCCGTATGGAAGGAAGAACCTTTGGCGATGTACCTCTAAACCTGGAGGCAAAGCTTGAGGTATGGGATAGCCCTAACTCCGCTGGTGTAGTCATCGATGCTATAAGATGCCTGAAGATAGCTCGTGATAGAGGGCTCTCGGGAACTCTGGTTGCTCCCTCGGCCTATTTCATGAAATCACCTCCCGTTCAGTATACTGATGATAAGGCCAGGGAGATGGTGGAGAATTTCATTCAGGGTGAGGATAACGCCACCCTACCTTACCCACCAGCGGTGTCAGTTGAGGTCTAACCCTCTCTAGATAGTGAAAATTGCCATCGTCTCACCATTTGACTTTTCCGCTCCCGGAGGAGTTACTGAGCATATATCCCGTCTCAGAGAAGAGTTTATGCGCTCAGGACATAAGGTCAAGATTATTGCCCCTTCCTCTAAGCCCGTCGATGAGGACAAGGTGGTGGTAGTGGGAAGGAAGCTTTTCTCCGCTTCCTCAGGAGGGTCAATAGCCCGAGTAGACGCCTCTTTCTGGCTTTTCCCCTTTTATTACTATCCCAAGATTAAAAGAATAATGAAGCAAGAGAACTTTGACGTCGTGCATGTGCATGAGCCAGCCACCCCCCTCCTTCCCTGGGCAGCCATCCATACTGCTACCGGGATAACCGTAGGGACATTCCATGCCTATCATGGAGAGAGCTCACAAGCATACCATATCTTTGGGCCCCTCTTATCGCATATACTCTGCAATCTCGACGGAAGGATTGCTGTGTCCGAGAAAGCCCGCGATTTCGTCCAGCGCTACTTTCCTGCCTCCTACAGGATCATCCCCAACGGAGTAGACCTCGGCCGTTTTAACCATGAAGCAGCCCCCCTCCCCAAGCTCAGCGATGGAGGAAAAAACATCCTCTTTGTGGGAAGGTTGGAGGAAAGAAAAGGGCTTCAGTATCTTCTGGGAGCCTATAAGCTGGTGAAGCAAGAAAGACCCGATGCCAGGCTTATCGTAGTGGGCAGTGGCAATACTTCTTCCTACCAAAAGGATATCTCAGAAGGAGTTTTGTTTGAGGGCTATGTGTCTGATGCTGAGCTTCCCCGCTATTATCGCAGTTGTGATGTTTTCTGTGCTCCTTCCACCTGGGGAGAGAGCTTCGGAATGGTGCTACTGGAGGCTATGGCCATGGGTAAGCCCGTGGTAGCCTCCGATATAGAAGGTTATAAAGATGTGCTGACCCATGACAAGGAGGGTTTCTTGGTCCCTTCTAAGGATGAGGAGAGCCTGGCCTCTTCTATTCTCTCTCTTCTGGGCAATGAAGAGCTTTGCTCAGAGATGGGAAGAGAAGGCAGGAATAAAGCACAGCGGTACAGCTGGACTAAAGTAGCCCACATGGTGATGGACTATTATCTTGAGCTAATAGAAAGTAAAAGATGACCCTGTCTCAGATACGACATATGCTTTCCCTGCGGATCACCCCGCCTTTTGCCAGGATGGCGGAGAAGGCCAGGCTTGCTCCCAATATGTTGACCGTCACCGGCTTCGTGGTAAGTTTGGGCGCCGCAGCCGCCATTGCCCAGGGAGGCCTTCTAGTGGGGGGATTTTTGGTTCTGCTGGGCAGCTCTTTTGACCTCATCGACGGAGCCTTAGCCCGCGCCCAAAATCGTGCCACGCGTTTTGGCGCTTTTCTAGATTCCACTCTGGATAGGTTATCCGAGGCGGCAATCTTGTTCGGCATCGTGTGGTTTTCCTTCTACCAGGCAGACAATGTGGGGGTATTTTTGGCCTTTGCGGTCCTGGCCATCTCCACGCTGGTAAGCTACCTCCGAGCCCGGGGGGAGGGTCTGGGGTTTGACTGTGAGGTGGGTATATTCACCCGACCAGGAAGGGTCATTGCCATCTCCATTGGTCTTCTGGTAAGCCAGGTCAACTTTTTTTTGGCGTTAGCCGGTGTCCTGAGCCTGATAACCGCCGGTCAACGCTTTATATACCTAAAGCATAAACTGGGAAAGGAGAGACATGAGTGATAGAATAGCTGACTTAGTGAGTACGGGGCTCACCTTTTTGCTGGTAGCCTGGATAGTGTGCGGAATACTGTTTAGCATATTTAGCCCCTTCCTGGTGGTGGTCTGGGGAATCCTGATGTTCGCCTTGCTTTTTGGCCTGGCGCTACATCAGTGGGGGAAAGAATATATGAGGAGAAATGATGCCGATTATAGCGATTATTGGTGGTCAATGGGGGGACGAGGGGAAGGGGAAAGTAGTTGACTTCGCTGCTTCCTCCGCAGATGTGGTCTGCCGTTTTTGCGGCGGCCCTAATGCCGGACACACCGTAGTAAACCCTCAGGGTGAGTTCAAGATGCACCTTATCCCCTCAGGGATATTTTACCCGGGGGCAAAGTGCATCATCGGCAGTGGAGTGGCCCTCGACCTGGATATCCTCTTATCAGAGATAGAGGAGCTTCGGGCGCGGGGCATAGATATGGGAAGGCTTCTCGTATCTTCCCGCTGCCACATTATTATGCCCTACCATATTCTGCTTGATGAATTGGAGGAGAGGGAAAGAGGGGGCGAAGCTCTGGGGACGACCAAGCGTGGGATAGGGCCTTGCTATGTGGATAGGGTCGCCCGTAGAGGGTTAAAGATGAGTGACCTTACGGATAAGCAAAGGCTTAAAACGAGACTTGAATTTATCTTAAGGCAGGAGAACGCTATCCTCGAAAAGCTATATGGCGCACCACCTCTCGATCTTTCTCCCCTGTACCAAACATATTGCCACTATGGCGAGAGGCTTTCTCCCCTGGTAAAAGATACCGAAGAGGTGATGGACGAAAGCCTCAGGGAGGGAAAGAAGGTTATCCTGGAGGGAGCACAAGGAACATTGCTGGATATTGACTTTGGCACCTATCCTTATGTCACTTCAACATCCACCACTGCCGGAGGAGCATGCATCGGGGCAGGAGTGAGCCCCCAAAAGCTAGACCGCGTCGTAGGAGTGTTCAAGTCCTACACTACCCGGGTGGGGAATGGACCCATGCCTACTGAGCTTAAGGATGAGACAGGCAAAATTATCCGGGAGAGGGCCTCAGAGTTTGGGACTACCACCGGACGCCCTCGCAGATGTGGCTGGTTAGACACCGTAGCTGCCCGCTATAGCATCCGTATCAACGGTATGGATACCATTGCCCTCACCAGATTGGATATTCTGGATTCCTTCCCCTCCCTCAAGGTGGGTATTGGCTATGAGATAAAGGGCAAGCAACTCGACCATTTCCCCCCCAGCACAGCCCTCCTTTCGGAATGTACACCCCTATATGAGGAACTACCGGGGTGGCAGACTTCTACAACCCAAGCCCGCAGCTTCCACGACCTTCCTTCAAGAGCACAAGGCTTCGTGGAGGCTTTGGAAAGGATTCTGGCTTGTCCCGTCGGCCTGATATCCGTAGGACCTCACCGTGACCAAACCATCCTGAGGGATGGTTACAGCTTTTGGCCATAGATTCGCCTCTTTATCTCTATAATATCTTCCCTGAGCTTGGGGTTGGTGTCTACCTCCAGGACTATCCTTTCGCAACCATGGATGATGGTGGAATGAGCCTTGCCCCCCAGTAATCTTCCAATTTCCAGTAAAGGTAACTTGGCCTCCTCCCTCAGGAAGTACATGGCTACCTGCCGAGCGCGAGCCACGGGCTGTTTCCTCCCCTCACCTTTTCTCAGTAGCGGCGTCTCTAACTTGAAGTAACTGGCCACCGTGTCAATTATCATTTCGGGAGGGATGGGCTTACGTTGTTCCATTTCTTGAAGAACACTCCGGGCAAGCTCAAGGTCAGGGGGAACTTTGTTCAGGGCGGCCAGGGCCACCACATGGTTTAGAGAGCCTTCCAGCTCGCGTATATTTCTCTGAACCCTGCGGGCGATGAACTCCAGAGCATCCTCCTCTATGTCTACGGAAAGGTCTTCTGCCTTTCTCCTAAGGATGGCTAGTCTGGTTTCCAGGTCAGGGGGTTGGATATCGCAAGTTAAGCCCCACTCAAAGCGAGAACGCAATCTCTCTTCCAGTAGAGGGAGAGCTCGGGGGTGGCGGTCAGAAGTAAATACGATCTGGCGATTGGTGTTGTGTAACTCGTTGAAGGTATGGAACAAATACTCCTGTGTTTGCTCCTTTCCGCTGATGAAGTGGATGTCATCGATGAGCAGGGCATCGATCCTCTCAAACTTATAGCTGAACTCATCTACCCTGTTCCTCTTGATGGAGTTTATGAACTCATTGATGAATTTATCGGTGCTCATATACAACAGATTTGTTCCCCTGTGGAAGGCGGCATGTCCTATGGCTTGAAGGAGGTGAGTTTTCCCCAATCCTACACCACCATAAATGAACAGAGGGTTGTAGGTCTTCCCCAGGCCTTCTGCTACTGCCATAGCTGCAGCATGAGCTAAACGATTGGAATCGCCCACCACAAAGGTATCAAAGGTATACTTGGGGTTGAACGGGGAATTTACCGCGCTTGGCTTCTCAACCGATGCTGAAGGGTATACCTTGAACTCAAGCTTAACCTCCTCCTCCCCCATAATATCCATGAGTATCTTTTTAATTCGGGAGCGAAGGCGTTTTTCCAGCCACTGCTGGCTGGAGGAATTGGGTACTCCTACCATGAATAAACCATGGTCAAAGCTCAAACCAGCGGTGTCTTGAAGCCAGGTATCGTAATTAGTGCGGGTTACCTCCGCCTCCAGCACATCCAGGACCCCTCTCCAAACATCAGAAACCTTATTCGTCAGGTCCCCCCCTCCCAGCTCTGAATATAACCTTCCTGCTCCGGAGTTAGATGGTCAATCTCTACCCCCATAGAGGATAGCTTCAACCTTCCTATCTCACAGTCAACCTCATAGGGTACAGAATAAACTCCCGGGGAAAGCCTCTCACCTCTTTTGACCAGGTATTCAGCGCATAGAAGGTGATTGGCAAAACTCATATCCATAACGCTGGCGGGATGACCCTCAGCACAAGCCAGGTTCACCAGTCGACCTTCGGCCAGGAGAAATATAGATCTACCATTGGAGAAGAAGTATTGCACTGCGCCAGGGCGAACTTCTTTTGTGCTCGTCTTCATTTCCTCTAGAGCAGCCAGGTTGATCTCACAATCAAAGTGGCCAGAATTGGCCATAATGGCTCCATCCTTCATAACCTCCAGATGTTCCTTATTGATGGCATTTACTCCGCCGGTAACCGTGATAAAGATATCTCCTAGCCTGGCTGCTTTCAGAGCGGGCATGACCTCCAGGCCATCCATGGCTGCCTCTAAAGCTTTTATGGGGTCAACCTCGGTTACGATCACCTGCGAACCCATCCCTCTGGCTCTCATGGCTACCCCCCGACCACACCACCCATAGCCGCAGACCACTACCTTTTTCCCTGCCCACAAGATGTTAGTAGCCCGGGTGATACCATCGATGGTGCTCTGACCCGAACCATAGCGGTTATCAAACAGATGCTTGGTCTGAGCCTCATTCACCGCGAACAGGGGATAGCGAAGTATGCCCTCCTTCTCCATTTGCCTTTCCCGCACCACTCCGGTGGTGGTCATCTCCGTACCTCCCAGGATGTCACCTGCCAGGTCGAGATAGCGCTTATGGATGGCAGTAATCAGGTCTCCCCCATCGTCCAGGGTGATATGGGGCCTGTGAGCTAAAGTAAGGTTGATGTGGCGATAGTAGGTCTCATTGTCCTCCCCCTTTATCCCATAGACGTTAACACCTTCCTCTACCAGGTAAGCAGTCACATCATCCTGGGTAGATAAAGGATTGGAAGCACACAGGACGATGTCTCCTCCTCCTGCCTTAAGGGCTAGGGCAGCATTGGCAGTCTCAGTAGTGAGATGTAAACACCCAGAGATACGTATCCCCCGGAACGGTTTCTCCTTCCCAAACCTCTCCGTAAGGCGCGAAACCACAGGCATTTCCCGGGATGCCCACTCAATACGCAACTTTCCCTCTCCACTGCGGAGAGGATCTTTTATCTCACTCATACAGAACAAGAACACCCCAAGACTCCTCCGGTCACATATTTCTTCGGTGGAACCCAGGGCTAAAGCAATAAAGTAACCTTAATTCTACGCCTTTCTCCTCTTTTTTTCAAATCTATGAACTATACCCAGCCATTTGAAGTAGCTATACTGGAATGCAGGGGGAGAAAGGCTGACTCTGGTTGAGGCAGAGACGAAAAATCAGTCTCAGGGGTGAACAAAAACTCCTGTTCCACCCCGTGGAGGGGTGTCCGAGTGGTCTAAGGAGGTGGTCTTGAAAACCACTACTTGAGCAATTGAGTCGTGGGTTCGAATCCCACCCCCTCCGCAAAGCCCGCGTTGGGCAGTATATCCAGGCTTAAGTCAGACCACCTTCCTTCCCGAAGGTTAAAGTATCCACAGCAGGCGATCATGGCCGCGTTGTCGGTACACAAGCTTGGGGGAGGAAGGCACACCGGAATTTTCGAGCGGTGCATAAACTCCTGACGAAGGGAACCATTGGCCGCCACACCTCCGGCAAGGAGTATCTGCTTGGGTTCTATCTCCTTGGCTGCCTCCAGAGTTTTGGTCACCAGAATATCCACCACTGTAGCCTGGAAGCTGGCAGCAACATCAAACGGTGATAGTCCCTCCGTCCCTCCCCAAAGGTGGAGGACGGCTGTCTTAAGTCCACTGAAGCTAAAATCATGACTCCCCCTAAGGAGAGCATGGGGAAGGGCAAAGGATGAGGGGTCACCCCTAATGGCTGCTCTCTCTATGGCTGGGCCACCTGGATACCCCAACCCCAGTATGCGGGCTACCTTATCGAAGGCTTCACCACAGGCATCATCCCGGGTTCGACCCAGAAGGAGGAAATCGCCATGCCCTCTCATGAGCACCAGCTCAGTATGCCCCCCGGAGACAATGAGGCATAAACAAGGAAGCAGGGGTGAAGATTCCCTAAGCCAGTTGGCATAGATGTGACCCTCCAGGTGGTTTATCCCCACCAAGGGTAAGTCCAGGGCCAGGCAGAGAGATTTGGCCAGACTTACCCCCACCAAAAGTGATCCTGCTAAGCCTGGCCCAAAGGTCACGGCTACCGCAGATAGATCCTTAAGATCGGTATTTGCCTCCTGAAGCGCCTGGCGGAGAAGGGGAATGATGGTGAGCAGATGCTGGCGAGAAGCTACTTCAGGAATAACCCCCCCATACCGGGCATGAATATCTACCTGAGAGGAAACCAGGTTAGATAGTATTCGGTTTCCATCCTCTACTATAGAGACAGCAGTATCATCGCAGGAGGTCTCAACACCTAAAATTTTAGTCACTTGACAAAATCCTCCTCCGAGAATAAGGAGATAAAGTCATATCCCTTTTGCTTTAAACTATCGCTGCCGCCACCATGACGATCGAGTATGGTGATGACTCTGACTACCTCCACTCCCTCTGCTTCCACCGCCTCTATAGAATGAAATAGAGAGGAGCCTGTAGTAATAACGTCATCTACCATAGACACCTTCCCCCCTCTCGGCGGCAGGTGTCCCTCAATAACCTTATACCTTCCATGGGCTTTAGGACTATCCCGGACTATGAATGAAGGTATCGGCCTACCCTCCCAAAAACCCACTACCGCCGTTGCCGCAACCATGGGGATAGCGCTAATCGCCGGCCCCCCAATAGCCATCGCTCCAGAGGCTAAGGTCAGGACCTCCTTTCCCACCAGGTATGCTCCCTCAGGGAAGAGAGTAACCATCCGCAGGTCAAAGTAATAAGAAGCCTTCCTCCCGCTGGACAGGATGAAGTCCCCGCTCACTAGGCCCATATCCTTCACCAGTTCAAACAATCTCTCTCTATCCCCCACGATAAAGCCCCTGTTCCCTGATATACTCCTCCACCCTAAGAGGGATAAGATAACGCACAGACAGACCCTGAGCTATTCGCTGTCTTACATCACTGGAGCTTACTCCTACTTCAGGGGTGAGAAGGGGTAGTAGACTATCTCTGATGCCAGGTATCTCCGCCTGCAGGGTCTCAATATCGGGAGGAGGATATCCTGGACGCCCCACCACCACCAAACGACACATCTTGACCAACCTCCGAGGATCCTTCCAGCGATGGAGGCCAGCCACAGCATCCCAACCCAGGATGAAGAATATCTCCCCCCCCTCACCCAGCGTTTCTCTGAGGGAAGAAATGGTATCCACACTGTAGGAGGGACCAGGGCAATCAATCTCAAGAGAGGAGGACAAAAAGTAAGGGTTATTCTCAATCGCCTTCTCTACCATACTCACTCGATGGTATGCTGAAGAGATGACTTCGTCCTTGAGCCAGGGGTTTCCCGCAGTGATGAATAAAACTTTCTCCAATTTTAACTTTGTTCTTGCCTCCTCAGCTACAATCAGATGCCCCAGGTGGACAGGGTCAAACGTTCCTCCCAAAACTCCTATTTTCTCACGCCCCATTTTAGCTAGTTATCGACATCTTAGCTAACTTATCGACAGCAGATGAGGAGTTATCGACAGTGTGTGCTTTATATACATGTTTACTTCTTATTACTCCAGTCTATACCTTAGTATATCTTATTTATTAACTAATGTAGTGGTAATAATAAGGAGCGTAGATAAGTTGATGCAGGCGTGAGGGTGACTGCCTAACGTTCATGTAGAGAACCTCACCATAGTTATCTTCATTGATCGTCATAAAGTTTTGCTTGAGATGATGTGACATGTTATGTTATAAAGTTTAAAACTAGGCGGTGAGTCATCAAGCTAATAGGATCCTGAATTTACTCCATACACCCCTTAGCTATATAGAACTACTGAAGCCTAAGGAGACAAGCCTGATTTGTCTCATAAGCATGTGCGCGGCTATAACTGCTGCAGGGGGAAACCCCGAAGTAGGTGCTCTCCTGGTCACCTTAGCAGCGATAGCTCTAGGTAGCGGGGGGTGCAATGGGCTTACTAACTACCTCGACCGCGAGGTGGATGCCAGAATGGAAAGGACAAAGCATCGACCATTGCCGGCTAAAATGATTGACCCCCCCAAGAAGGCCTTGTGGTGGAGCTTGAGCCTGATAGTTATTGGTCTGATACTGGCCTGGTCGATCCACCCTTTTTGCTTTATCGCCGGCCTTTTGGGAAGTACAGCCTCTGCGGTATGGAGGAAGAGAGTGGTGTGTCCCCTATTGGGGGCTATAGCTAGCTCAGCCCCTATAGCCATTGGCTGGTTTGCCTTTTCCCCCCAGGTTAGTCCTTCACTGATCTCCCTATGTGGGCTTATTTGGGTATGGGTGCCTCTACATGTCTGGAGTGTGATGATCGCTCACCGGGATGACTATCTGAGAGGGGGCATAAGTTATTTCCCCTTATCCTGGGAGAACAAGGATGTGGTAAAGGTATTACTGAGCCTCTCCTTACTCCTTTACGCCACCTCTATTATTCTTTATTTTGTAGCTGACCTTGGTTCTCTCTACGTAGGGGTAGCCAGCGGGATAGGGTTGTTAATGATCGGGGCCAACGTTAACCTGGTGGTCTCGCCCTGTTCATTAAATGCCTTCAGGGTATATAGGCTGACTGCCTTCCCTTACCTGGGGATTATCTTTCTGATCATATGCGTTGATGTCCTTCTGACTTGACCCATCTTTACCATTGCCACGAACAAAACCCCCGTTTATGGACACTACATATTTTCATGTCCTCAGCCATTTAGTGCGCAGAGGCTTTGGAGGTAGCCCAAAGTCCTGTGGATCTCAT
>Ga0209633_10000618_pt1 | contig 40309 bp, 37 predicted proteins | sample Cruoilmetagenom1_FD_187290 | JGI IMG/M metagenome (GOLD analysis project Ga0209633, IMG submission 187290) | Oil polluted marine microbial communities from Coal Oil Point, Santa Barbara, California, USA - Sample 1 (SPAdes) (version 2) | ecosystem: Environmental > Aquatic > Marine > Oil seeps ...
ATACATATTATAAGGCTCTTATGTCCGGCGAGGCTCAAATTGCGGTAGGTACCCATGCTCTGATACAGGACAAAGTAGATTTCAAGAATCTGGGGCTTGTTGTGATTGATGAACAGCACCGATTTGGGGTGATGCAAAGGGCAGAGCTCATGAGTAAGGGGTTAAACCCAGATGTTCTTGTGATGACCGCAACTCCTATTCCCAGAACGCTTGCGCTCACCGTTTATGGAGACCTGGATGTTTCTGTTTTGGATGAGCTCCCTGAAGGTAGAAAAGAGATTAAGACAAAAGTGTATTATGATCAGAAAGGATCACGCGATAAGGCATACAATACAGTACGGAAGGAGATCATAAAAGGCAGACAGGCATATGTTGTGTACCCTATGATTGAGGAATCTGAGAATCCGGATTTTAAGGATATTAAGTATGCAACCCAGATGGCTGAAGAACTTCAAAACGAAATATTTCCTGATTTTAGAGTTGGTTTACTTCACGGAAGAATGAAAGCTAATGAGAAAGAAGTTGTCATGAAAAGATTTGCATCTCACCATTTGGATATTCTTGTGGCAACAACTGTAATAGAGGTAGGAGTGGATGTGTCAAACGCGACCGTGATGGTTGTAGAAAATGCGGAGAGATTTGGTCTAACACAGCTTCATCAGTTAAGAGGTAGAGTAGGAAGGGGAGGGCATGATTCCCACTGTATTCTAATATCAAGTTTCAAGAGATCTGAAGACGCAGAGAAGAGGCTTACCATTATGGAGGGCACGTCAGATGGCTTTAAGATAGCTGAGGCTGATCTTACAATAAGAGGTCCCGGGGATTTCCTTGGCACAAAACAGTCTGGGCTGCCCCAGTTCAGGTTTGCCAACCTTATCAGAGACGTAAGAATATTGTCTGAAGCAAGAGAGGACGCGTTTAATCTGGTTAAGAAAGATCCTGAACTAAGTAAATATCCCAAACTTCTAGAGCAGGTTTTAAACAAATGGGGTGAATTACTTCAACTGGGCGGGATATCATAGAGAAACTCTTAAATATTTCTTTATGAAAAATACAGCATCTTAAATAGCCCGTATTTATCTAAACTTATACCTGTTATCCTGTTCAGAGAGTACAAGTTTTTCTTTTGAGCTAGAATATGAATCTGAGCATAATCATACCGACGTTAAATGAAGCTGATTATCTATCTTCTACTCTTCAATGCCTAAGGCAGAATGCGAGTTTTGAGAATCACTATGAAGTAATCGTGATAGATTCAGGGTCTACTGATGAGACTTGCGATATAGCTCTTCAATTAGGTGCTAAATTAATCAAGAGCGAAACCAAATCTTTAGGAAAGGCTTTAGTACTTAACGAAGCGGCAGAGTCTTCAACTGGAGATGTGTTATTGTTTTTAGATGCGGATACTCTTGTTCCGGTAGGTTACGACCAATTAATTGATGCAGTGTTGTCCAATCCTAGAGTAGTGGGTGGAGCATTTGAATTTGCTCTTGATGGATCAGAGTTTGGGCTCAGAGTTGTGGAACTGATAAATAGAGTCCGATATAGAATTCGCCAAAGATATTATGGTGACCAAGGAATATTTGTAAGATCTCAAGTTTTCAAGAAAGTAGGTGGGTATCCGCAGATCGGTTTACTCGAGGCGGCTTATTTGTGTAAGAACTTAACGAAACAAGGAAAACTCACTCTTATAAAAAAAGAAATGAAGACCTCCCCACGTCGGTTTTTAGATGGGGGCATCTATAAGGTTTTGGCAGGCGATATGAAAATATGGTTTTTGGATCTTATAGGTATCAGTGTTGAAAAATACTCTGAGTCCTACTGGAAAGAAAATGAGTTAAGATCTAAAAGTTGAAGAACTAATAATTATCCCTCTAAGAGTAAAGATTCCGGATCTTGTATTAGCTCTTTTAGCCTTACTAGGAATTGTACCGCTTCTCTGCCGTCTACAATTCTATGATCATAACTAAGCGCTACATACATCATAGGCTTTATCGCAATTTCCCCATTTATAACGACAGCTCTGTCTTCAATTTTGTGTAATCCCAATATACCAACCTGTGGGGGATTTAGAATCGGAGTACTCATAAGTGACCCGAATACACCGCCGTTTGTGATTGTGAATGTGCCGCCCATAATATCTTCTAGTGATAAAGTGTTTTCTTCAGATTTAACAGCAAGTTCTTTTATTTTTTTCTCTATTTCTGCAAATGACATCCCATCAGCATTTTTCAGCACAGGTACGACAAGACCCTCACTTGCTCCTATGGCAACGCCGACATCGTAGTAATGTTTTACTATCATATCATCGCCGTCTATTTCAGCATTTATAGCAGGAAACGCTTTAAGTGCACCAATTGAAGCCTTAACAAAAAATGAATTTAATCCTAAATTAACTCCATACTTTTCCTTAAAACCCTCTTTACGTCTTTTCCTAAGCTCCATCACCGCAGTCATGTCAATCTCATTGAAAGTAGTCAGCATGGCGGTTGTTTGCGATGCTTCGAGCATTCTGCGTGCGATTGTACGTCTACGGCGGGACATCTTAATTCGCTCTTCTCTTACCTCTCTGCTCACAAATAATGAGTCTGATTCTTGAGTAGATATTACAGCTGGTGCATTATGCACCGGTTCTACAACTGATGCTTCTATCTCTGATTCCTCAATTTCAGTTTGCATATGTTTTTCTACGTCTTCTTTTGTAATCCGCCCACTTGGTCCTGTGCCGTCTATCTTGCTAGCATCGATCTTGTATTCTTCTGCTAAGTTTTTAGCCACTGGTGTTATTTTCTCAGTTGATTGTTGTTCAGTTTGAGCTGTTTGTTTAGCTTCAGGAGCTTCTTCAACTACTGGTTTGGTTGAAGAGGCATTTGAAACGGCCCCTTCTTCGAGTACTCCGAGTACTTCTCCTACTTCAACGTCGTCGTCCTCTTTTTTTAGGATACTTGTTATGACCCCTTGTTTTTCGGCGGCAACTTCAAAGTTTGCTTTCTCAGTCTCAAGCTCAAGCAGGGCTTCTCCGATTTTTACGGAATCCCCCTCGGACTTAAACCACCTGATGACTGTAGCCTCAACAATAGACTCACCTAATTCTGGTACGACGATATTTGTTGACATAGTATTTCTCCGATTCTATACGTTTTTTACCCATGTTATACCTAGCTCATCTAGGTTGGGAAGTTCTTTGTCGATCATAAAAGCTTGTTTGATCAATGCTTGTTGATTTACCTTATGCATTGAAGATGATCCCTCTGCAGGGCTTGAGTTACGGCGCCTGCCTATATAATGAAGAGGGAAGCGTCCGTCAATTAGCTTTCTGAAAAATGGGAACATAAACATCCACGCGCCCATAGTTTCGGGTTCTTCCTGTATCCAAACAACTTCTTTAAGATTAGGATACCTGCTCATCACTTGTTGCAGCATCTCTGTTGGGATGGGATAGAGCTGCTCTACCCTTGCAATAGCAATATCCTTTGAGTTTTGCTTTCTGTATTCACTGTTATCAAGATCTATATATACTTTTCCACTGCATAAAATAAGGCGTTTAACGCCCTTGGCTTGCTTATTATCCATTTCATCATCGATAACAGCCTGCCATGAACCTTCAGATAAATCACGAACTGAAGAATAGATAGAAGGATTACGCAGCAAGCTCTTGGGTGTCAAAACTATTAGAGGGAGAGGATCTTTTTCCAGAACCCCGGCTTGACGTCTCAATAGATGGAAATACTGAGCTGAGGTTGTGCAGTTTACAATTCGCATGTTGATTTCCGCGGCTGAACCTAAGAATCTCACCGGTCTTCCAGTTGAGTGGTCAGGTCCCTGTCCCTCATATCCATGAGGTAATAATAAGACTAATGAAGGGGTTTGCCCCCATTTTGCTCTGGCTGATACCAGGAACTCATCAATTATCGTCTGAGCGCCGTTAATAAAATCACCGTACTGAGCTTCCCATATTACCAGGCGGTTTGGTTCCTGTATGTTGTACCCATATTCAAATCCGATACATGCATTTTCGGTAAGCGGGCTATTATGAATCTCAAAAGAAGCTTTTGCTTGAGGTATGTTCTGAAGCGGAATATAAGGATTCCAAGTTTTGGAATCGTGTAATACAGCATGTCTGTGGCTGAATGTGCCTCTTTGGCAATCCTGCCCAGTAAGACGAATGGGGGTGCCGTCTGCTAATATAGTTGCAAACGCCAAGTCCTCAGCTGTTGCCCAATCAATTGTTTTCTCATCAAGTGAATCAAATGATTTGGCTCGTCTTTCCATTCCACGTTTAAGTTTTGAGTTAATATTAAAATCTTGAGGAAGTTCAAGTAAGGATTTATTAATTTCTTTTAGAGCTTTTAGCGGTACTGCAGTTTTCACTTTCTGAGCTGCACCTGCCGGAGGGCGTTTAGATTGTGCTTCCTCTGGAATATCCTCAGCTGAAAGTGATTCGAAATCACTATGTAGTTTTTCAGTGAACTTATTCATTATTTCTTCAGGTTCATTTTCGCTCAAGATTCCCCTTTCTACTAATGTATTAGACCATATCTCTCTTGCCGTTGGATGGCTCTCTATCTTCTTATACATTTCAGGTTGAGTGAATGTAGGTTCGTCTGCTTCATTATGCCCGTGACGTCTGTACCCGACTAAGTCAATTAATACATCTTTTTGGAACTTCTCCAGATATGCATATGCCATTCTTGCGGCTTCTATGCAAGCCTCCGGGTCATCAGCATTTACATGGATTATCGGTATCTCAAACCCCTTTGCCAGGTCGCTAGCATATAAAGTGCTGCGGCTGTCTGAAGGGAGTGTTGTATATCCGAGCTGGTTATTGGTAATGATATGTATGGTTCCACCAGTGCTATATCCTGGAAGACGAGATAAATTTAGTGTCTCTGATACTATTCCCTGTCCGGGAAAAGCGGCATCTCCGTGAACTACTATCGGCAAAGAAACTGTCGGATCCACAATCGGCTCGCCCGGTTTCTCCGCAATTGTGCCTGCTGCCCTAGTCATACCTTCGATAACCGGATTTACAGCTTCAAGGTGGCTAGGGTTAGGAGCAAGAGTAATCACCATTTCGATTGCCCTACCATCACTAATAGCATGACGGGCGCCGTCATGGTATTTAACGTCTCCGGTCCAACCCATATCGTCCCTGAAGTCTCTCTCTAACACAGGGTCTTTGAATTTAATTAAGGTACCTTTATAGCCCTTGTTCATTACGTGATGCATAACATTTAGACGGCCTCTGTGAGCCATTCCCAGCAATATATGGTGTGTGCTTGATTCAGCAGCTAGTCCGACAATTTCATTGAGAATTGGGACCAGAGTATCTACACCTTCTATTGAGAAACGAAATTTCCCTGGGAATATGCGGTGTAAAAATCTCTCGAGTACTTCTACCTGTGTAAGGCTTTCTAAGAGTAATCTTTCATTAATCGGGTCGTTTGGAGGTCTGAATGTCCCGGATTCAGCGGCGTCTCTAAACCACTTTCTTTCTTCGAGACAATTTAAGTGGTAGAAATCATATCCTATTTTAGATGAATAGACTGAGCGTAATTTCTTTATAGCTTCAAAAGCGTTTGATGTTGTATCTGCAATTGAACCTCGAATCAGGCTTGAGGGCAATTGGAATAAGTCCTCGTCAGTAATATTATGGCCGGGAGTCTGAAGACAGGAATCTCCAGGAGGACTGCCTCCGAGCGGGTCAAGATCGGCTTCTAAGTGTCCAAACGCTCTGATGGCTTGGGCTAGGTTGGCTGTGGCAACTATTTTGTCCATATCCTGAGGATGAGCATCCGTAGTAGTGGAATCAGAAATTTCGGGATTCCACTTCTCAAATAATGCTCTAATTTCAGGATCCACAGACTCCGGATCTCGCAGGTATCTCTCGTATAACTCGACTACATAGCCCGAGTTAGGTCCATGAAACATATGTGAAAGGTTCATATTTTATTCCTATTGAATTAAGTAATTCTCTTTGTGGATGGCGTGTAATTCTATCATTGATTTTCGAAAATAATAGTAGCATAAGAATAGGTCGTTCGCAATTGCGTTTGCATCAATTTATATCTTTTTTGTAACATAAGACGGTCTTAGTCTAAAATTAGATTCTCTAAGAGGGAAATACCGATTTACAGGCTTATAAATATCCCAAATCTAGCGGATTAAAGCTCTTATCATGGACACCGATGTTAAGATATGGTCTATTAGCCAAGATGAGCTTTTATAAATTGGTCATAATGTTTACGATGATTATCAAAATGACTAATATTTTGCTGAGCTGGAAGGGTTTCTTCCTTGTTAATAATAATTGATTCAAGCGAAGGATGCTCCCCTTTGAATATTCTTCCTATCGGAATGTGTCCCTGTTCTTTTAACTCTATGACTTTTTGGAACGCTGCGGACCTGTTGGTAGGATCAAAGCTTTCATCTTCTTCTACATTATAAACTTTAGCCCGCCATTCGCGGTGTGTATCATAATATGTCACACATGGTGATAGGACTTCAAGAAACGCAAAACCCTTGCCTGATTGTGTATGTTCAATTGCGGCTTCCATTAATTGTCCTAGCTGTTCAGGATTACCGCTGAAGCCTCTTGCTAAAAATGTAGTCGACAAAAAGCTAAGTCCAAGTAGGATTGAATCCAAACCCGTCTCAGAGTTGTCGTGATATCCTATGGGGCTTGTTGGAGAGGCCTGCCCTTTGGTGAGTCCATAGTTACTGTTATTCATTACAATATACATAATGCTTGGGTTGCTTTTAAAAGTATGCACAAGATGACCCGCGCCAATTGCAAAACCGTCGCCATCACCGCCGGCTGCGATTACTGTAAGATCCGGGTTTGCAAGCTTGGCTCCAATAGTAGCAGGCAATACTCTGCCGTGGAGCGCATGATAACCGTAACATCTAAGGTTATTCTGAATAGTTCCGGAACACCCGATTCCTGCCAACAACATCAACTTATGAGGAGGGATTTCCATCTTATTTAAGGATTTTTCAAGCACTCCCTGTACTGCAAAATCACCACACCCTGCACACCATATTGGTCTTCCCGGGGTAAATGTTTTTGTGTTAGGCGGTGTTGTCATTGGGCTTTAGCCTCCTTCTTGTCATCTTTGTTAAGGTTTCCTTCCTGTTCAAGGATTTGATTTACTAAATAGCCTGGTCTGTATGGAAGACCGTCATATCTGCATATACTAATTATCTTGCTAGCATCAGCTCCCTGGTGTATCAGTATGTGTGCTAATTGACCCTGAGCGTTCAAGTCAATTACATATACACGCTCACAGTCTTCTATAAATGCAAGAGTGTCATCTAGCACCGGCCAGATAGTTCTGGGTTGATGATATTGGGTTTTAAAACCTTGCTTTTCAAGATGATCCATTGCGTCCAATATTACGCCGTACATCATTCCTATTCCTATAAATCCTATTGGTGCGTTCTTATCACCAAAATGGCGTCCCTTGGGCAATTCTTTTTTTGCTTCTTCAATTTTGTGAAAACGTTTATCCATCATTTTTACTCGGTTTTTAGGGTCGGTTGATACGAGACCAAACTCGTCATGCTCATTCCCGGTAACAAGTGACATACCGCCCGGAGTTCCAGGTGCAGCAAATGCAGAAACGCCGTCCTCTGAAAAAGCATAGCGCTTATATGTGTCTAATTTTGCAACTTCTTCGGCTGTGAGTCTTTTGCCCGGCTCAACTTGTACCTGGTCCAGGTTAAAAGGCTTCACACTTGCTATGTTTTGTGATAATGCCTGGTCCATAGCTATAAACACAGGGCATTGATACTTGTCAGCTAGATTTGTTGCGTCTACTGCGAGATAGAAACAGTCATCAGGGTGCCCGGGTGTTAGCACTATTCTCGGGAAATCTCCATGTCCTCCGAATACCATAATATTCAAATCACTTTGCTCAGGCTTAGTCGGCATTCCAGTGCTTGGCCCTGAGCGCTGGCAGTCAACGACTACCAGAGGAACTTCACCCGATCCTGCATGACCAACGCCTTCTTGCATTAATGAAATGCCTGGACCAGATGTAGCTGTCATAGTTCTTACACCTGTAAGAGCGGCTCCTATGGCCATATTAACTCCCGCAAGCTCGTCCTCAGTCTGCCTTACAACTCCACCACAGCGTGGCAGCCATTTCTGAAGGGTTTCTAGCACCTCTGTTGAAGGGGTTATCGGATAGCCGGTAAAGAACCTGCCGCCGGCAACCATAAAGCCAAAAGCTATTGACTCATTGCCCATTACTAATATCTGCTCTTCGGGTTCTGTCTGTTCTATTTTGTATTTTCCTTCGCCGCGCTTAATACCCATCTCATCTGCGAGATGGAGCCCAAGCTCCAAAGCTTCGATGTTATAATCTAGAATTATTTGACCTCTTCTCTCAAAGCGTTTTATAAAAGTTTGATGCATCGCTTCATCTTCCAATCCCAAAAGCCGTCCAACTATTCCAAACGCGATACTGTTCTTATATAGTTCACGGCGCATTGTGCGCATTGCAATACGGCTGAAGGGGGCTGCGTATAATTTAGTGCCCTCTGGTAATAATCCAGAGCGAAGAGGGCCGCTTGAATCATCAAAGACTACGATACTGTTAGAAGTTATTTGGTGAGCCTTCTTTTCTACCGCTTCTTCATCAAGTGCTACAAGGAGGTCTATGTGACTTCCTATGCAGTGCCGTTCTCCGGTGAATGCCCTCATTGTAGCGGCTGCATGGCCGCCTCTAATTCGAGATGCAACATCTCTTTCTGTATATACATTGAGACCTACGTTACGAAACAGATCTGCAAGCATGGTGATAACAGTTAATGAACCGTCACCTCCTTGACCTGCGACAATCACACTAACGTCTTCAAGTACTGGTTGGCTGTTTTTGGATGTCATTTACCTTCATCTCCTCCATCCGTGGGTTTCTTGTAGTTTTTGTAAAGTGTTTTTGGATTTGTGTTTCCTAGCTCGACCCTTTCATCATAAGTTGGCATTAGAGCAGGAAGCGGCTTATTTCTTTTTATGTTAGCCAAGCGAATCAAAAGCTCTTTAGCTTTAGGTTCTGTCTCTTCAGCTACTATTTCAAATAGATCGGCGTCCACTGCTGCTTGCCAGAACTTATGTCCGGTCTCTGTACGTATAGCAACAAATGTCCACCCGCTAAGTCCAATTCCACCTACTCCTATATCAGCATGTTCAGCTGAGTAGTCCAGGCAGTATAAGCATGCAGGGCGTGCAAAAGGATGAAATTCTTTTAATTTCATTATTATTTCGCGCCCATCTCTTAATTCTACTATTACTTTTCCTTTAACGTTAACATTAACAATATCTTGGGGTTCAACATCAAGTTCTTTGGCTATATATGAGATATGTTCGTGGGTGAAGCTTTCGGAGCAAAAAAGCCCGATTGTCAGAGCAATGTTCTGCTGATACCATTTGGCAACTTCAAGACGAATGCTGCTGAACTGCTGCTGGCGTACTCCGTCTATTTGACAAGGAACGCCAACCACCGCTAAGGGCTTTACATCTTGACGCATAGCCTCTGTTAGGGCCATAGTATTTGGAGAGTATGTATACCTAGAGCCGCTGCAGTTTTTTATTTCTTCTGCAGTTGTCGCTAGTTTTTGAATTCCCACCTGTGGATTTTCAGGAAGCACATCGCCTGTTACAACACCGTTAATCGATCCATTTTCAAGAGCATGTACTAATAGCGCGCTAGTCACACCGCCGTCCTGACCGCCCTCTAAAAATTCTTTGTCTTTAGCACGAGCAATTACTGCGTAATTATAAGGCCCGAATCCCTCATCTTTTACCGGCTTTTTAAAGCCAAGAAGTGTTTGCAAGTCTTTATCCAGTGGTCTTAGCACAGGGCAAACATCGGCGCACAGTTCACAGAACACGCAGGCGTCGTTTCTAGTATCCACAGGATGCTCATCTTTGTAATCAAAAACGTCTGTAGGACAAATTGTTACACAAGCTGCGCATCCTACACATTTACCTGTATCAACGATTTCCCGCATTAGAAAATCTACAGCCTTAAACCCGCCACGGTTAATTTCCGATTTCCAGGCATATGCCCATTCATAAGGGTCTACTCCCTCTTCAAGCATCTCATGATACCTCTTTTGAATGGCTTGGACTAGCTTTTCATCGTTACTAATCTCTTGGTTGCTCATATCAGCTCCTCTTACAATTTTTAGAGTTGACTCCTAATTTTGCCCTTCAGACTTATCACTCTTAATGACGGTCTTAGGTAATAATTCGATTCAATTGTTATAGTGTGTACTTCGTTAGTATCTTTCGATAGATTGCTCAATTTATTTAATAATATTTGGCTAATTTTGCCGCCCTAGCCTTAATCTACACAATTTTAATAACACAGTTAAAGATTAAGTCAATCATGTTAAATTACGTATAATCATACCTCAAAATAATAAATGTTAAACAGCGGCGGATAAATAGTTTGGATAAGAATTGTAGTGCGGTTATTCTATTAAAATTAATGCATTAGAATCATATAAAATCATAGTATCGGGTGTGCTAATCTAACGAGTCGTGACTGCCATGATACAAGTTCAAAATGTCTCAAAACACTATGGGGAATTAATTGCTGTTGATAACGTATCGTTTCACTTAGAAAAAGGCGATGTGCTTGGGTTCCTAGGTCCAAACGGTGCCGGTAAGACTACCACTATGCGCATCATAACAGGGTATATGCCTCCTACAAAAGGCAATGTTTATATAGCGGATATAGATGTGTTTGAAGATCCCCAAGCTGCTAAATCCTACATAGGGTATCTACCTGAAAATCCACCTTTATATGAAGATATGGTTGTTAGGGAATATCTGGATTTTGTTGCTGATATAAAGCAAATACCAAAAAAAGAGAAAAATAACAGGATCCATTATGTAATGGAAAAATGCGGTATTACAGATGTAAGTAAGCGCATTATCGGACATTTGTCCAAGGGGTATCGACAGCGCATAGGAATCGCTCAGGCATTGATCAATGATCCCGAGGTGTTAGTACTCGATGAACCCACAAGTGGTCTTGACCCGATGCAAATAATAGAAATTAGAGAGCTCATTCACGGGCTTTCAGGAGAGCGTACTGTTATTCTCAGCACACATATTCTGCCTGAAGTTACAATGATATGCAGCAAAGTGGTCATAATAAATAAAGGTAAGATTGCTCTTGAAGAATCACTTGAAAGGCTCACAAACAAAATGGATGGTGTCGAAAACATACTGCTAAAAACCAGGTATTGTGGGGAAGAAATTCAAGATCAGATAATTTCGCTCCCAAACGTTTCGGATATAAGATTGGGCCTTGCCAGTGAATTGATTATTGAACAAAAGAAGGGTGCCGACATAAGAGAGGAACTTTCAGAATTAGTAATGCGAAATGGATGGGGTCTTCTTGAGATGCGACCGGTGACTCACGACTTGGAAGAGGTGTTTTTAAGAGCTATCACTTCAGAAGGGAATTAGATGAAAGACGCTTATCCAATATTAAAGAGAGAACTAAGATCGTACTTCACTTCCCCTCTGGCATATGTGATTTTGGTTGTGTTCCAGGTGCTTTCGGCAATGTTTTTTTTCCTAAATTTAAAAGGCTTCCTGCAGTTGCAGTTTGATCCCAATTTTCAGTTGCTTAGAGAACAGCTCAATCTCAACAATGCAATAGTCGTTCCATATTTTCACACCCTGAGCATAGTCCTGCTTTTCATAATTCCTTTAATCACAATGCGGTTAATTACCGATGAAAGGAAAAGCCATACTGCAGAGCTGCTATTTACTTCGCCGATTAACCTTAGCTCTATTATTCTCGGGAAATATCTGGCTGCACTCATTTTGCTGATCATAATGCTACTTCTTTCTTCACTGAACATTCTTGTATTAACCGTTCATGGAAATCCTGACTTGGGCTACGTGATTTCAAGTTATTTGGGTCTGTTCTTTTTGGGAGCCTCATTTTTATCTATAGGATTATTTGCCTCCTCATTATCGAACAGCCAGTTAGTCGCAGCTGTAATCGCTTTTGGCATCCTGCTTTTTCTCTGGCTGGCAGGGGCTTCATCGGATAGCGAAACTTCAATTTTCGGCTACCTGTCTTTGATCAATCATTTTAATAATTTTGGCAAGGGAATAATAGACCTGAAAGATATAACCTACTATCTCTCAGTGATGTTTATAGGCCTTTTCCTGGCTCATGCGGCTCTGTATTCGGAAAGGTGGAGATGAGAAGAAGAAAGCTTATATACGGAACTGGAACTCTTATTTCAATTGTCAGCACACTTGGAATCATAATTGCGCTGAATTATTTGATGTTCAGGACCGATATTAGATATGATGTCACAGAGGGTAAATTCCATACCGCTTCTACGCAAACAATTCGAGTGCTCAATAATGTCAAGGATACAATAGAAATAATAGGGTTTTTTAAAGATACGGGAGTTGACAGAAGCGGATTTCAGGATTTATCAAAAGAATATTCCAGAAGAAATGACAATATTAATGTAAAAATAGTCAATCCCGATAAAGAGCCCGCAATAGCAAAGAAATACGGTGTTAATGAGTACGGCAGTGTAATTGTCTCTAGGGGCGATAAAGTTGTTAAACTCAGACTAACTGACCCGATAACCGGTGGAATACTAAACAATTCTGAGGAAGAGATTACTAATTCAATCTTGAAGCTCACAAGAGAATCTGAGAAAACATTGTATATCCTCACTGGCAATGGGCAAAGGGACATGGGTAACAGTGTTGACGCAGAGGGGTTAGGACTCCTTAGAAAAACTATAATTGATGAAGGTTATAACGTAAAAGAGTTCTTGATATTAAGAGGTGAGGAGTTGCCGAGAGAGAATTCTATTCTCTTGGTTGCAGCCCCGACAAAGGCATTTTCGTTAAACGAAATACAGTACATAAAGAGTTATTTAGACCAAGGCGGTCGCGCGGTTTTCATGATTGAGCCTCGCTCCGGGAAAGAGATAGCCTCAATCTTGAAAGGTTACGGATTTGAACTTTCCGATGACGTTATCATAGATCCTAGCTCTAAACTTGAAGGCGGAGGCGATATAGCGCCGATAGTATCTGATTATCCATATCATGAAATTACTGAAGATTTTAGATTTGCTACTATTTTCCCCTACTCCAGAAGTGTGGACGTAGTGAACGGTGTTTATAAGTCTGAAGTCCTGGCAAATACCAGTGAGTATAGTTGGTCAGAAACCGACTTAGAGCTTTTTGATGAAGGAGTGGCTCAGAAGGAAGGCTCAGATAAGCCAGGTCCTTTAGGCGTTGCCGCCATAGGTGAAAGCGGCAATAATAGCAGAATCGCTGTTTTCGGCAGCGCTGATTTTGTCTCAAATGTTTTTCTTGAGTTCTCTGGGAATAGAGATTTTTTTCTTAACACCCTAAATTGGGTCTCTGGAGATGAAAATCTAATTTCTATTAGACCTAAAACATTTAACACGGGCAATCTCGCAATAACTGCTAAACAGGTGAATTTAATTTTCATATTTACAGTAGTAGTAATTCCTGCAGTTATCTTGTTCTCTGGTTTAGCTATTTGGTGGAAGAGAAGGGTGTTATAAGATCCATTATTCTAAGGCAACTAGTATAATGTGACAATATGTTCTTAAATTGTTTTGGTGATTAGAGATGAAATACTTTTTAACAAAATTTAAAGGTGCATTAATAACAGCTGTTATTTTTATCATGCTGTTAGGTTTTATATTCTTTCGTGACGCTGAGAAGTCTATAAACGTGATGAGTGAGGACTCGTATTCTTTTGTCGTGGATGAAGAAGTTTTATCTGTTGAAATTTATTGTCCTAAGTCCTGGGTTTTGCTAGAAAAAGACGGGCAAGATTGGTTTATTGTTGACGAAGAACAAAAGTTAAATGCTGATGAAAAAGTGATAGATGGTTTAATAAAAGAAATTAGAGCTACAGATATAGTCGGATCAGTTCCTATAGAAGAAGTAGATTTAGATCAGTTTGGATTAGAGAGTGCTAAAGCCGAGATAGTTGTTAATAGTGATAAAAAGGAACGCAGGTTTATCATCGGTGATGAGATCCCTGTTGGCTCAGGTACGTATGTTTATCTCCCGGATGAAAAGTTGGTATTGGTTGTAGAGAAAGATTATTTAAACAAATATGCGAGTATGTCGTCGATAGATTTTAGATATAAAGGGCTTTTTGATTTTGACACAAAAGCAATAAACCGCGTTGCAATATGGTCAGGCAATTTTTCCGCTGATATATTCAAAGAGGACGGCGAATGGTTTGTCGAAGGTGAGGATCAAATATTTGTTGATAATAAAAAAGTGGGCGAAATTTTATGGATTTTTTCAAGAGCAAAAGTTCTGGATTTTGAAAATGAACTTCCACAAGGACTAACAAAGTATGGATTAGATGAGCCCACAGCAGAGATCAGATTTTATGAGGATGACCAGATTCATGGTGTAGTTTTTGGTAAAAGAAAAGATGAAGACAGCTACTATATCCAATCTGACACAAACGATGCTGTTTACTCTATACACAAAAGTTTATTTAAAAGAGTTCCCAAGAATATTGATCAGATAATTGCAAAATAGCTCCTGTAGCGGAGAGGATATGAGAAAGATCAGGGCCCGGACCGGGCAGAACAGAACTATAAAAGTGTTGCTTGACAAAAAGGGGGCAGTAGAATTAATGTATGATAGATAGTCGAGCAATTCCATTTGTGTCAATTCACCCGTGTTATTTTCCTTGGGAGGGAGAAAATCTACTGGCGGGAAGGAACGCTATATGAACGAAAGTCAAAAATTCAGTTTTGGAGATAACTCGGTTGCGAGTGCCTACGACAATACTCTTGTGCCAATTCTTTTCGAGCCTTGGGCTGCTCAACTTATTGAGGAGTATGGACCGTGGGAAGGCAGGAGTATTCTTGATGTGGCCACAGGAAGCGGGATCTTCGCGCAACTAGTGGCAGAACAAGTTGGTCCCGGCGGAACTGTACTGGGAGTAGACATTAGCGGCGAAATGCTGGCTTTAGCTAAATCACGGTGTGCTGACTCGAATCCGGAAGTGAAATTCATTGAATCCCCTGCATATCCTTTAGATATCTCCAGCGATTCGATAGATTTTGTAGTATGTCAACAGGGGTTTCAGTTTTTCCCGGACAAAGACTCCTCTGCGCAGGAAATTTTCAGGGTGTTGTGTGCAGGCGGACAAGTTGTCATAACCACCTGGCGCCCTGTAGCTGAATGTCAGTTTTTCGGATCCATATGTAATGCGCTTAATATGATTGGAGAGCCTGAGGTAGCCGATATGATGCGTCGGCCATTTGACTTCATGCCGGATTCACAATTGACAGAGCCTTTCGAGTCGGCTGGATTTGTGAATGTTCAGCTCATCCACCAAGAGCAGGATTTGGTAATTGACGGAGGAGTAACGCATGCCATCGAAGTAGCATATGCGACTCCCATTAGGCCAAAACTCCTAGCTTTGTCTGATGAGCAGCAGACCGAATTTCAAAAAGCACTTACAAAACTTCTCCATGAGTTAAGTGCCGACGGAATTACTATGGGACGCATGGCTTCAAACGTGCTATCTGCAAAGAAACAAGTCTGATGGAGGCTATGTCGTATTATTCATAGATTAAGCTTAAACCAACAAAAGATGGGTGCGGTACGGCTTGTTCAACTATTAATATATTTAAAATGATTACAACGGAGGAGACATGTTTCTTGAAATAGTATCTAAAGACGGTGAGTTAAGCTGGATCAATTTAAAACAGGTGCTTGTAATTAAATTGGGACGTCCAGCAGAGGGTTGGGTCTGGGGATTTTCTTACAGAAATGAAACTCTTTGGTCAAAGACATTTGGCACAAAAGAAGAAGCCGATAAATGGTTGGAAAATGCCCTAGGTAGTGCCAAAATACCAGGCAGCTCTAAAATAGATGCACAATAAGTTAGTTTAATTAAAGTATCTTTAAACTTTTAGATTCTGAGCGGTCTCAGGAGTTATCTTTTTCTTCATCTTTAATGTCTAATTTTATGCCCAATTCTAGAAGCTGATTTGTATCAACTGCAGACGGGGCTTCGGTGAGAGGGCATTGACCCTTTTGAGTTTTTGGAAATGCTATCACATCTCGAATTGACTGGGCGCCTGCAATAAGCATTATAATTCTATCTAAGCCAAGAGCTATCCCGCCGTGTGGAGGTGCTCCAAATTCAAGCGCTTCCAAGAGAAATCCAAATTTGTCCTGAGCCTCTTCCATGGTAAGTCCGATTGCGCTAAAAATCTTTTCCTGAATATCTTTACGGTAAATCCTTATACTGCCGCCCCCTATCTCTACTCCGTTTAATACTACATCATATGCTCTAGAGCGTATCATTCCTTTTTCTTCGTCGAGCAGATGCATATCTTCTTCGTTAGGTGAAGTAAACGGGTGGTGCATGGCAACGTAGCGGTTCTCGTTATGGTCGAAATCAAAGAGAGGGAAATCCACTACCCAGAGAAAATCAAACTTGCTATGATCTATCATGCCAAATCTTTCCCCAAGATTAAGTCTCAGATTTGAAAGAACAAGGTTGACTATGTGCGGGGTGTCTGCTCCGAAAAATACAATATCTCCGTCTCTAAGGTTAAGAGCTTTCTGTAAATTCTCTTTTTCCTCTTCGCTAAAGAATTTAACAATAGGGGATTGCCATTCTTCCCCCGAAACTCTAATCCATGCAAGACCCTTCGCTCCCAAGGACTTTGCAGCTTCCGTATAATCATCAATCTCTTTTCTGGAAAGCTCTGCAGCTTTACCTTCAAGTTTTAATACCTTGATCCTTCCGCCGTTTTTAATTGCACCACTAAAAACCTTGAATTCTGAATCTGCAAAAATATGAGAAATATCTTCGAGCTCAAGTCCAAACCTAGTATCGGGTTTATCTGATCCGTATTTTAGCATTGCCTCTTTGTGGCTTATTTTTTTAAAAGGGGTTTCTATCTCAATTCCTTTTGATTCTTTAAATATTGACTTTAACATTCCTTCTACGACGTTCATGATGTCGTCCTCATTTATAAAAGTCATCTCGATGTCTATTTGAGTGAATTCGGGCTGACGGTCAGCTCTTAAGTCTTCATCTCTAAAGCATCTGACAACCTGGTAATAACGGTCAAGCCCAGAGACCATGAGCGTCTGTTTAAGAATTTGGGGAGACTGAGGCAGAGCATAGAACTGTCCTGGATTAAGCCTGCTTGGAACCAAAAAGTCTCTTGCTCCCTCAGGGGTTGATCTAGTTAGATAAGGTGTTTCAATTTCCAAAAAACCCTCGCCGTTTAAATAATCCCTAGACGCTGCTGCGACTTTGTGTCTGGTAATAATATTCTGCTTCATCCCCGGTCTTCTGAGGTCCAGATATCTGTACTTCATCCTCAAAAGCTCATCTACATTTATATCTTCTTCTATTAGGAATGGGATAACTTTAGAGGTGTTTAGGATTCTTACCTCGCTTGCCATAACCTCTATCTCGCCTGTTTTTAAGTTGGGATTGATAGTTTCAGGCGTGCGCTTGGATACCTTACCCTTAATAGCAATAACCCATTCATCACGAACTGCCTCACCTTTCTTATGAACTTCTTCGCTATTTTCAGGATTTAACACAGCTTGAATAAGTCCTTCGCGGTCTCTTAAATCTATAAATATTACGCCACCATGGTCCCTGTGAGATTGTACCCATCCCATAAGCACTACTTCTCGCTCAAGGTCGTCACTACCGAGCTTTCCGCAGGAATCTGTCCTTTCCCAATCTCCCATTAATTCAAGCATGAATACGACTCCTTTTAATTCTTTTATCTCCATTAAAACCCAAGAATGTTAACCTCTATCACCGATTTGGCAAGCAGCAGCTAAAGGGTATAGATTCAAACTCTATGTGGTGTGCCCAAAGGGCAATAATAAATAGACAAAAATAACTGATAACCACTCGATTTTAGAATTAATAGTGTTATGTTCTAAATATTAAGGTAGTTTTCTTTTCTCAGACAAAAATAACGATAGGGACAAAGGTATGACTTGCTGGATCAAAAAAAGTATAAATTATTAAATTTGTATAAGTATCAAAAGTAACAAGTTCAATAATCAAATATTTTAACTTTTGTATTAAGTGGAGTTTTATGAACGAAAACACTAATTTCAGATCGGGTTTCATAACTGTTATAGGAAGACCAAATGTCGGCAAATCGACGCTTATTAATGCTCTGGTTGGTGAGAAAATAGCTGCGGTATCTGATAAGCCCAACACAACAAGAAATAGAATCCTCGGAATAAGAACACTTCCTAACGCACAGCTTATCTTTCTGGATACTCCAGGAATTCATAAAGCTAGAGGTCCACTTGGTAAAGTAATGGTTCATACTGCTATGAGTGCTGTTCAAGAAGCTGATGTGATCGTTATGATGATTGAGGTTAAAGAGCCTTTTGGTAAAGGGGACTCTTTTATTATAGAAAGTCTTCCGAAGCCCTCTATTTTAGTTGTCAATAAGATTGATACTATAAAAAAGAATGAACTCCTTCCTATTTTGCAGGGCTCTAACGAATTTGAGGGCAAGTTTAAAGAGATTATCCCGATATCAGCTCTAAACGCCGACGGCACCCAAGAACTTCTGGATGCTATCGTGAAATATCTCCCCGAAGGCCCTAAGTATTTTCCCGAAGATATGATTACGGATCAGCCTGAGAGGTTTATAGCCGCTGAGTTTATAAGGGAGAAGATTTTTACCCTCACACAGCAAGAGATTCCATATCAAACTGCCGTAGCAATTGAAGAGTTTGAAGAAATACCCGAGAAAAATCTGATCAAAATATCAGCAGTGATATATGTTGAGAGAGCTAATCATAAAGGAATACTTATCGGCAAAAAAGGTGAGATGTTAAAGGAAATCGGCACTCTGGCAAGAGCGGATATTGAGAAAATCCTTGGAACTAAGGTTTTTTTAGAACTCTGGGTTAAGGTAAAGGATAAGTGGACCCATAGGGAAAATTTAATCAGAGAATTTGGTTACGGAGATTAGATCATTTATATAAAGTTTCAAAATAATGTTTGTTTAGTGATTATGTGAAAGTTGTTTAAATCTTTGTGTGTTTATTCAACCTTTCGACCTATAAAGAATTCATAGCCGTACCATTTGCTGAAAAACCGCCTTATTTCGATTTCGCGTCTGGCCATGTTGATTATGCTGAGTGCTTCACTGTCACCCGAGTATTTTTCATTCAAGACCGGTAGCTTCACTTCTAGCGGTGTGTAGTAATAATCCCACCATGCGGAGTCGGGCAGAGTAAAATGTCCAAGTAGTTCATAGCCGCATCTTTTTATAGTTCTTAAAATGGTCTCTACGTCTGTCATGGCAGGATATTCATTGCCAAAAAATTCAGCCACTTCTGCGGGCGGGTCGGCTCTGAGCCACACAAGCTCTGACACCGCAATACACCCGCCTGGCTTAAGCAACCGCTTCCAGACGTCCAGAGCTTTCTCAAAACCCATGATATAGGCTGCGCCCTCGGACCAGATGAGGTCGAAGCTCTTTGGCTCGAAAGGCAGCTCGTTCATATCTTGGACAAGAATTTTGATGCATTCTGAAACGCTCGCTGATTCGGCACGTTCTTGAAGCTCATCCAAGTATTCTTCTATGATATCTACGGCCGTGATATCTGTATTCATAGCCTTAGCCAAAGCTACGGTCTGCATGCCCGGGCCACAGCCAATGTCCAGAATAGCCGGTCTTTCTGGTAACCCTCTGCACAAGGAAAGCGCTCTCAGAGTGCTCCCGTCGCTGCCGGGCCCTTGTCTGGGCAAGCCGCGCTGTACATCCAGAAAAATCTCAAAAAGTCGTGGGTTTTCGTATATTTAACTCACTCCCCCTTAAACTCGGGCTTTCTCTTTTCTGAAAAGGCCTTCTGGCCTTCTTTATAGTCTTGGCTATTCTGTACTTCAAGAGTCATGGCTCTTATTAACTTTTCATCTTCAGCACTCAATTCATTCTTCGCTAAAACATTTGTAATTTGTTTTAAAGTTTTTAAGGATAATGGCGCGTTTTCAGAAATTTCGTTTGCCATCTCGTAAGTAAATTCTTCAATGTTCTCTCTTGATACCATGAAATTCACAAGGCCAATTTCAGTTGCCCTCTCTGAGCTTATAGGTCTGCCAATAAGAAAAAGCTCTTTTGTATATCCTGGTCCGATTAAATCTAAAAACTTTTTCATCCCGGTGTAGGAGTAAACAACGCCCAGTTTTGCAGGAGGCATGCCGAATAGGCAGTCGTCAACTGTAACTCTGATATCACATGTAATTGCTACTTCAAGTCCGGCTCCAAAAGCGTGACCGTTCATCATGGCAATAACAGGGTAGGGAAAGCTCTCAATTGTCCTAAGCGCTTTGCCCAGAGGGTGATCCCCTTCATGGTGTTTTATCATGTCGTTCTGACCGATTGCAGAAATGTCATAACCTGAAGAGAAAGCTTTATCTCCAGCGCCGCTTAACACAACACACCTGACCTTATCTTCCTGCTCAAGTCTTTTAAGTTCTGAGCTCAGTTCTATCAATATTGTGGGAGTTAATAGATTCCTCTTCTCGGGTCTGTTAAAAGTAATAGTGCAAACAGCGCCGTTTTGTTCTACTATTAGTTCTTTTACTTCAGTCAATTACGATCTCCAATCTACTCGGGTTGCTTTAACAAACTAGTATTGATATGCGGCTCTCTTTTGTCAAATATTTTAGATAGGTTGCCTATTGACTAGAGCAATCTTGAAAATTTAGTTATTATTACTACCTTAATTATTAAGGAGAGTGTGAACATGCCTTTATTTGAATATGAATGTGATGCCTGTATGGATGGTTACAACAGGGATATAGACGCATTGGTTGAGAAACCTAATAAAACCAACGCGGCCAAAATCAAGAAGAATAATACCGGTATTCTCTATGTTGAAATTGCTGATGACGAAAAGCGTAAACAGATTTTCGCCTTGGGGGAGAAAAGTAACAGACGTGGCCCAAGGCGGTTTCAATATAAAATTAGCAAGAATAAAGTTCTCTATCTAGAACTCAAGGATTTTAGGTTCAGCTCTTTAATATTGGATGACAAAGATGAGAAAGCCCTGAAATGCCCGAATTGTAACAGCAAAAAACCACGCAGAATATTCTCAACTTTTAAAGCCATATTTGATGATAAAAGCAAGAGAGAGCCAGGCCCGGGTGATGAGCTAAGGTGGCATATGGAATATAAAGAGCAAAAAGATGAGGAACAGAAAAGCAACTGGGTTGGACAGGACCATTTAAACCAGTACTTCAATAGATAATTATTGAGAATCAGGAGGAGTTAAATAATGCCGCTTTTTGAATATGAATGTACAGTATGCAGGAACAACGTAGATAATTCTTTAAAGCAGATAGCGAAAAAAGTTACTAAGAAAGCTGTATCAGATCTGGTAAAGAAGCATGACAATATCAATCATATAGTCGTAGTTGATCTTGAGAAAGAAGAAGTAGTTGCTGAGCACGGAAAGCGTGACGAGGATTGTGTGGATCTGAATTTTTACTTAAACGAAGGAACCATCCTCACATTTTTCAATTTACAGAAGAACTACCGTTTTTCAGAACTTATCTATGAACCCAGTGATGAAAAGAAAATAAAATGCCCATTATGCGAGACAAAGAAAGTTGAGAAAGTAGTATCAAGTTTTGCTTTTACAAGTGATTTGTCTACAGATATGCCAAAACCTGATTTGTCCGGACTGCCACCATCTGTAAGAAAAAATACTGCTCTCGGCAGCTATATTGAAGAAAAAGATAGGCCCAAGAAAAACAGATAACGCCTGAAAGTTTGAAACATAAAACGTTGTTAGGCAGCTCAAGCTTAAGCAGTTGATATAATAACTTTAAGACTCCTGCCTATAAGCTTCTTTTGGTTTTCCAAATCTTCTTCCAAGCTCTTCATAAATATCATTTGGAGCGATGCCGAAATAGGATAGTACAATCATAGAATGGAACCAAAGATCTGCGGTTTCATAAATTACTTCTTTTTTATCCCCGTTCTTAGCGCCAATAATTGTTTCCCCAGCTTCCTCTCCAATCTTCTTTAAAATCTTGTCGAGTCCTTTTTCGAAGAGCCCGCTTACATAGGAGCCATCTTTTGGATTAAGTTTCCTGTCAAGTATCACTTCATAAACCTCATCAAGGGTTTTTGATGAATTTGATGATTCAAAGCTAGGAGCTTCTTTGTCGCCATCAAGTGATCTGTAAAAGCAAGTCCTTTCACCGGTGTGGCAGGCAACCCCTGTCTGTTCTACTAGATACAGAATAGTGTCCATATCACAGTCATAATAGATTTCTTTTATATCCTGCACATTCCCCGATTCCTCACCCTTCATCCATAATTTTTCGCGGGAACGGCTCCAAAAATGAGACTTGCCGGAGTCTATAGTTTTTTGTATTGCATCTTTGTTTGCATATGCCAACATTAATACTTGTCCACTTCTCATGTCCTGAACAATTACAGGTACCAGACCGCTTTCATTAAATTTAATTTGTTCTAAATCCATTATTATTCTCCTGGGCAATATATTAACATATTCATATCTTCACCCGATGTAGTGCTTGAACTAACAGTCTTTACTTATATGATTTCATCCCTTATATTAATACTGAAATCATATTAAAGGGAGTGTTGCATAATGGCAAGGGTAACTATTGAAGATTGTTTGGAGAAGGTTGTAAACAGATTTGCTCTTTCGGTGGCTGCTATGAAGAGGGCAAGGCTACATGTCAAAGGTGCTCCTATCCTTTCAGAGGAGACTGGCAATAAAGATGTTGTATCTGCATTGAGAGAAATTGCAGAAGAAAAAGTAAAAGTAATTTACCCTGTAGGTCAGGATGAGTATTAATTTAACGCCCAGTTGCTCCGAAAATTACATTTTAATAAACCCTCTGACTTATTGCTAAAGTTGTATCCATCAGAAAATACCCATTTTCAGATTAACACTTACTTTCAATGGCAAGCAGCGTGTTATGTTGCCAGTATATAGCAGATCGGATATGTTTTGAGCTTATCCATAGATCTGATATTTCATTTTAAAATACCATGCTCAAACAAATGCAAATAGGCATTGATACCGGAGGAACCTTTACAGATTTTGTTTTCTTTGATGGTGAAAGTATTACCATCCATAAAGTCCCCTCTACACCCGATGATCCCTCTCTGGCTATTATCTCAGGCATTAAAGAAGTGCTTGGCAGCAAGCAACTAGAACTACATATAGTTCATGGCACTACCGTGGCTACAAACGCTCTATTGGAGAGAAAAGGTGCTCGTATTGCTCTTCTTACTACTAAAGGTTTTGAAGATGTAATACAAATAGGTAGGCAGAATAGAGGCAAGCTATATGACATTTTCTGGGAAGCTCCAGTGTCTCTTGTCCCCCCATCCTTGAGATTTGGTATAACTGAGAGGACGAATTTTGAAGGCAGGGTCATTAAAAGCGTAAAGAAATCAGAAGTGCTAAATCTTTGTAAAAAAATCAAACAACTTGATATAGAAGGTATTGCCATCTGCTTTCTGCATTCATATGCAAATCCTAAGAATGAACAAATGGTGGAAAAATATCTAAATAAACTTGAGATCCCAATCTCAACATCTTTTAAGATCCTTGCAGAGTTCAGGGAGTATGAGAGGACATCTACAATTGTCGCTAATTCATATTTACTGTCGAAAGTTAAGAATTACATGGACACGCTGTCGCAAAAATTACCGGGTGCCGAGATTTCAATAATGCAGTCAAGCGGCGGTGTAATGTCCCCGGATCAAGCATCAATTGAGCCTGTGAGGGTTGTACTTTCTGGTCCCGCTGGTGGGGTTGTCGGTGCTGTTGAGGTCGCCAAGTTAAGTGGTCACCGTAAGATAATTACTTATGATATGGGAGGCACATCTACCGATGTTGCTCTTTGTGAGGATGGACCAAAGGTTACAACGGAAACTATAATTGACGGCGTTCCAATAAAGATTCCTATGATTGATATTACAACCATTGGTGCGGGTGGTGGATCTATAGCGCGTGTTGATTCCGGGGGGGTGCTAAAAGTAGGACCACAAAGTGCTGGGGCTGACCCGGGGCCTGCTTGTTATGGAAGGGGGGCTCAACCTACAGTTACAGATGCCAACTTGGTACTTGGAAGGATTAAGGCGGGTTCCTTTTTAGGTGGCAGAATGACAATATTCCCCGATAAATCAAAGTCATCTCTTAAAAAACTCTCACGCCGTCTGAGGCTCCCCGTTGAAGAGGTGGCAGAAGGGATAATTAAGGTCGCAAACGCCAATATGGAAAGAGCTCTTAGAGTAATCTCGCTTGGAAAAGGATATGACCCAAGAGAATTTGCTATGCTGTCTTTCGGAGGGGCAGGGGGACTTCATGCATGTGAATTAGCTCAAGCAATGGAGATGAGAACCGTAATTTTCCCAAAGGACCCGGGCGTACTGTCTGCCCTTGGTATGCTTGCGGCAGATATGTTTAAAGATTATAGCCTTACTGTTTTTCTAAATCAAGATGAAGCTAACTTTGGGGTATTGGAGGAAGCATTTTCATCCCTAGAAGTTAAAGCATCTATAGATTTCCCCTCTCACAAAATTAAGTTTAAAAGGTCTTTAGATCTCAGATATAAAAGACAGTCTCACGAAATTACTGTTCCCTATAGTAAAAATTTCGTAGGGGCTTTTCATAGATTGCATAAAATCAGGTATGGATATAATAAAATTGGTAGTGATGTTGAAATTATTACTTTAAGGTTAAGAGCTATTGCAAAGAAAAGAGGGCTTGAAGTTCCGTATCTTCAAAACAACAGAATAAAAATAGAACCTAAGAAGGAAAAAGTTATATTCGACGGAAAAAGTATTAATGTAAGAACATATCATAGAAACTACTTTTACCCGGGTTATAAATTTAGAGGCCCCGCTTTGGTGTTAGAAGATACTTCTACTATCTTCATTCCCCCAGGTTACAAATGTCATGTAGATGACTGGGGTAATATTATCGCTGTTCTATAGAGCAATGTCTTTTTAGAAAGCAATGGGAACTAAAATTGAGTGATACAATCTTAAAGCTTGAGAAGCTTCTGTCACAGAGAAGCTCAAACGAGATAATCAGGGAGGGTGATTTTGTTCATGCCTCTGTGATGATGATATTAAAAGAGAGTGGGCAGAATTATTCAATGCTGTTCATTAAAAGACCTGAAAGTGAGAAGGACCCATTCTCGGGGCATATGGCATTTCCCGGGGGAAGGATGGAGAAGGGTGATAGCAGCAAACTTGAAACAGCTATACGTGAGACCTATGAAGAGGTGGGAATAAATATTACACAAAGCGCTCGAATTATTGGCACTTTACATGATGTAAATCCAAATAATCCAAGGGCTAGAAACTATGTGGTAACTCCTTATTTGTCTGTGTTGAATGAGGAAGTGACAATAATTCCTGAAGCTAAAGAGGTAGAGACGACCGTTTGGGTTCCTATGTATCATTTGGTTGACGACAGGAATAAGGAGATTAGGATTAGAGAAAGAGATGGGAGACAAGTAGAGGATTACGCTTACAATTATGAGCAATACCTTATTTGGGGTATGACGGGCAGAATATTACATCAATTTCTCTCTTTTTCGGCCCATCTATTTTAGAATTCTGGATTTTAGTGACCTCAGATGATAGAATTTCATAAAAGAACTATTTTAGGAGACCAAAATGGCCGTAAACAAAGTAATGTTAATAGGTAACTTAGGACGTGACCCCGAGATTCGCTACACAACCGGGGGTCAGGCTGTCGCTAATTTTACTATCGCTACAACTGAAAAATATACGAATAAGTCAGGGGAAAAGCAGGAAGATACGGAGTGGCACCGTATAGTAGCATGGGGAAGACTGGCTGAGATTTGCGGCGAGTACCTAAGCAAAGGAAGAATGGTGTACATAGAAGGCTCAATTAAGACCCGTTCCTGGGAAGACAAAGAAGGGAACACCAGATATACAACTGAGGTAGTTGCCAGGAATATGCAGATGCTTGGCGGGCAAGGGGGACAAGGTGGCAGAACTGAAGCGCCTTCGCCTTCTACTCCAGATGAAAAAGTGCCTGCGGATTTTGATATTGAAGACGATTCTTTCGGTAGCGATGATGACATCCCATTTTAGATTTGTTTACTCAAACCTTTAATCCGGCTTTAAAGAACAAATTTTACGATTTATAAAAATCAGGGCGCGGTATCTGCTAACGGTACTCGCCCTAAGGTACCTCTCTTTAGCTATATCCTTCATACTCATAAACACCACATGCAGTAGTTTCTGAGTGTCTATTACAGAAATACTCGATAATGTAGAGAAATTACTACAAAAATGGCAAATTAAGCTACAGACATGCTTTGGAAATTTAGTCTAATATATATATCAATGACAATTTCTTACTCTAAGGGGATGGTAATTTGGTTTCAGTAATAGTGATCTTTGGGCATGGAAATTGTCAAAGTATCAATGATACAGATTAGGAATTTAAACCCCCTTTAAAACTTAATATTAAATTTGTTAAGCATCTAATCATGTATAGTTAAACTAGATTAAAATGAAGGAGTCAATAGAGAAAAGCGATTTAGAAATACTGCATACGATTACCAGCGCTGTGCATGAATCTTTTGATCTGCACCATATCTATAATACTGCCTTAGACTTGGTTCTAACACTCAAAGATGTAGATATAGCTTTTATTTATATTATAAGTAAGGATAGAAAAGAGGCAGTCCTGGAATCCTATAGAAACCTTACTGAAAACTATATAAGTAAGGCCAGTAGAATCCAATATCCCAAGGGGGTTACATGGAAATTATTAAACTCAGGGCAAGTATTTAATATAGAAGACATTCAGAATGACAAAGATGTAGGACAGGCAGGTAAGGAGATGAAGCATCATAGAGCCCTTGGTATACCTATTATACTAGAAGGGGGGGTAATGGGATGTATCTGGCTGGCCAGTTACAAAAAGGGCAAGTTTAGCGAGCAGGAAGTTAAACTAAATGTTTCAATAGGTCACAATATTGGCATAGCAATAGCAAAGGCAAAACTCTATGATGAAATGGAGGAACGCGTTAAAATCCGCACTGCCGAGCTTGAAAAAACAAATCTACGTCTTATGCAGGAAATTGAGGATCGCAAACGCATAGAGTTTGAAATAAAGACTTTACGTGAACAGCGCGAACTCGTAAACACAGTAAATAAAATAATCAAAAAAGTAGAAGATGTTGATTCATCGCTCGCTCAGAAATTAGCTTATGATATTAAGGAAGAAATGATTACAAATAAATCTCCACATGAGGCGCTTTCGAACCAGGAGTATAGGGTTATGTTGAAGATCGCCTCCGGTATGAGTATGAAGGATATAGCTAAAGAGAAGTATCTTAGCTCAAGCACCGTTAGCACATACCGTGCCCGTATTCTTGATAAACTAAACCTGGGAACAACCGCAGAGTTAATTCGCTACGCAATAAAGAACAATCTCGTAAAATAACCCCCCCCATCTTGTAGAGAAATTTCTACTAAAAAAAAGCAATTTCAGCTACAGACTTTTACTATAGAAATATTATATTATTTAACATCTCGAGTTTCGGAAAATAAAAAATTGGGGGGGCCGTGTGATTCCGTTGAACCTCTCCTTAGCACCTCAGATGCTGATATAGCTCCGCAATGAGAAGAGTTCAAAGCGAACTTGTTATTTAATGAGTTCCAAGAGCCTATGGATTTCTCTAGTGATTTCGGCAATGCATTAGACAGTTTTGAGCAAAATGGCTTGCTTGAATAACGCTCTTAATTTCTTAGATGTAAGAAAGAATAGAGTTTTTCTAAACAACCTATTCTTCTGAAAACGAGGATGTAAGGGGTGTCCAGGGCGACGGCACCCCTTATTTTGAATTATTACTTATATAAATTTTATTGGCAGTTCAGAAAATATGGGAGAAATAAGAAAATTTCTGCTTTTCATTCCTATAATTACAATTTTAATAATGATAATAAGCTGTGATGACAGTTGTGGTTACAAGAATGATGAACTTACATGTAGTTTGGAACAAATGCAGGATAGATTCGCTAATACAAGTTGTATAGCGGAAGAACTAGTTGCGGGTTGTTCAAATATATTATGTAAATCAACTGGAGAACCAGCTATTAGAGCATCTAACTTTGTTGATGACTGCAGAGTAGTAGACTGTGAAACTCTTGCATGTGATACGATTGTAGTTGGAACACCTGGAGGGGAAATGTTGGTTCCAGGATTTTTAACTGAATTGGTTATAAATGAAATGAACGAACTCCCATCAGGTTTGTTTATTGACACCCCTTTTGATTGTATTTTTATAGCTGTAAATTAAATAATTTCTGATATTCCGAATTTTCTCTATATTGTTTAATGACGGAGGTTTGAAATTACTAAATTAAGGCTAGACACTTTTCTTTTTCTTATTTCAATCATCTTAGTATTTGTTTTCATTTCAAGCTGTGATGACAACAATAACTCAAATCCAGGACCCACTCCTACACCTGCTCCTACACGACCCCCAGACTGTATAGATGCTCTGAATAATTCTGGATTTCTTGAAGAAAACATTGACTGCCCGACTGATGCTTTGATACAAATGTGTAACACGTTTGGATGTACATTGTCAGAAGTAGGATCAGATACACCAGAGCTATCGGCAACATTCTTGCCATTTGCTTGTACAACATCAAATTGCTTAGATTTTAGATGCGATATCGGTTTGAGGGATAATGACAATCCGACCATTACAGTGCCGGGGGTAGGTGATTTTAATATTGATACTGTGTCAGGAAATACTATTACCGGAGCTGTACTTGTCACAGATGAAGAAAATCAAGAGGCTACGGAATTTGACTATATTTGTTCTCCTGTAATTCCTTGATTTTTCTATCAGAGGAGAAATAGAATGATTGATTTTATGTCTTTTAAGTTTCTGCTTTTTATACTGATAATCACACTTCCTGTAATGATAATAAGCTGCGATGATAGCAATCAGAACGTAAATACTTGCTACATTGAAACTTCTTCTAATCCTTGTTTTGATCCAAACACAGGGGGAGAAACAACTATAATAACGAATCAAAGCGTCGAGGAGGTTGTCTCAGACCTAGAAAACATGGAAGGATTTATAATGACATTGGAAGTAACTATTATTTTACAGGAATTAGCATTTCTAGGTCCCCAACCCCCTGACTGTCCCTTTGAACAAAGTGCATTAGTTATAAAGACGACTAATGATTGGGATAGATTCAGAAATAGTTGTTTTTTCTCTTTTTTCGACCTTCCCGATGTCAATTTTGAAAACAATATGGTATTTATTTCCACACAGGAATTTGGTGAATTCAGCACTAGAGTAGAAGCAGTTCTGGAGTTTGATGATAATATAAGCGTAGTCATAGAAGATGACGTAACAAACATACCTCCGCCAATGCCTGCTTTCCCCATTAGCATAGTATCAGTCGCTAGAATAGATTTACCCGTAGATTTTTTCAGGGTTGAAAACGACGTGACACCTTAGAGAGAACGAGATGTGTATGATAATTTAGGCTCTAGATAAAAGTAATCTTTATTAAAAATATCAAAATCAAAGAGTACAAATTCTGCAATAGGAGTATTTAAACAAGTGAAATATCATCAAATACTGATAATATTGATATTTTGTAGCATATTTATGAAATCTTGTGATTCCAATAATAGTTCAGAAGAGTGTATTGGTATTAATTTTAGTGAAATTGAATGCATTGGAGAATTTCTAAGTACTGCTAGTCGTGGCTTTGGATGTGATCAATGTACAAGCGATATAAGGGGTGAAGAGTTCGGAATAGAATTTGGTCCTTTACTTGTTCCTCCAGAACAATCTCCTGTAGGTATAGGTACTCAATTCACAGTTGATGGTATAGAAGGTGCTTTCATACCCGAGTTTGAAAGTTGTAGCATGATTGATCTCTTTGATTTTACATTAAACCAAATGGGCGAAGCCGTAAAAGGTAATATGGTCGGCTCTCTGGATGATATAGAAACCATTTTGCCTGATATGCTTTCTTTCACAATAAATATTGACGGTCTAAATGCTGAGGATACTTTTTGTGGCTTTTGTTGGGCTCCAATCAGACCTCCGTGTGCGGATAATTAATTTAAATTTCTATATGCAGTTTTGACTCATTTAGTATAAAGTCAAAAATTACTGCTTTAGAAACGGATAGCTAGAATATCATTTTGTTACGTAGATTCTATATACAGAGTTACCATCCGGTCCTTTAACAATACCTTTAGAATGTATATTTCGACTTATTATCTTGTTTCCGATCCACTGTACTATAATAGTTCCGCTTTCTAGACACTTTGGATCATCAAGCTCTTTTATTATCTCTAAATGAGTATTCTTTAGGTAATAATCCACTATTTGAATTTCGTTTGCGTAATTGAGGTTTTCTAGACATGCCCTTTGATAATTATCTTGAAAACTTTTAATTTTTGAAAATATGCCCTTATGCCCATAATCCCAAAACGAATACGATCTCTTTGGATATTCAAAGTAGTAATCTCTTGCAAAATGTCCCAGAGACAAAAGAGATAGAACTATTATTATTACAGTTAAGATATTGGAGAATATTGCTTTCCTGGTTTTCAATTCTATAAATTTATATGTAGCACTGAGTCCTATAACGCTTAATAAACATAATATCGGGGCACCAGGAAGAGTCCTTGTCGCTTGTGGAACACCATCGTTGGTAAGGGAGCCACCAAGAGGGAAAATTAATATCCATATCGCAATAAATATCTTATATCGTCTTTGTATATCAGAAACAAACAGTTCTATTATTCCTATCAAAATAAGAGGAAGCATTATCCAGTATAGTGTTCCAACACCAGCTCCGTGCCTTAGAAATGGATCGCCTGAAATGAATAGAAATTTAGGATTAAAATGGCTTATATAGTTGTGAGCAAAAATTGAAAAGGTTTCAAGATTATAACCATCTTTAAAAGTGCTTATTCTATGTCCTCTGGCATACATCATGTGCTCATTATTAACTGTCCATAGATACGGACTAACGAGTATCAGAGAAATAATAATGCATACCACTAAAAGCTTCTTTTCTTTCAGAAAATATTTGTAGTTAAGTATAAAAAGAGAAAAAAGAAACAGAAACGAATATAGAGGAGCAGTATGGTAGGTGTATATCGTTAAAGTAAAAAGACCGAAAGCCAAAGCAACCAAGTATTTTTTATTATCATTTATTCCGTGTATGAAGAAATAAGTAGAGAATAGTAGTAATGGTAGAAATGATGCAGGTTCCCACCCTATTCTTGAATAGTGAATATGCCATGGGATAATGGCTAGAAAAAAAGCTGACATCAAAGCCGTTTTTCTATCTTTAAAAATTTCCAAGCTAAGTAAATATAGAGCAAGAATAGAAATAAGACCGAAAAAAACAGCAGGCGCTCTGATTGCTATTGTATTCTCACCTAAAATCATTGACGAAGCGTAAGCAAAATAGCCGTAGATTGGAGGTCTTAACTCAACAACATCTGTAAAATAGGGTATAAGATGTCCGTATAAATCCGTCCCAGTCTCAATAATACTTTTTGCTGATACATAGTTAATTAACTCATCAGAGAATAATTCGGGTGGATTATTCTCTAAGTCGTAGCCTCTAAGGAAAAGTGCGAGCAATAAAATCAGGAAGAGAAAAGTGTACGTCCGCATAGTTTTTGTTTAACCACGTAATAAGATAGGTTTAACTAAATCTTAAAAAACTCAATAATATACTTAACATTATAACAAACTCTGCTGGTTTCGTGATCTTGTATTATATCAACATTCGCAAAATAAAAAATACTCATATATATTCTATTCGTGATTTGAGTTACAAATCCTTCTTATTTTGATTTATACTTCAGCGTATAAAAATACTTAAAAGGAATTCTAGAGAATTGAACATTACAGATCAAATTAGAAAAGTTGAAAAACCCTGGGGGCATGAGCTCTGGTGGGCTTTTACAGAAAAATATGTAGGTAAGATTCTGCATGTAAACAAAGGACAGAGTCTTAGTTATCAGTATCACGAAAAGAAAGACGAAACTATATACCTTCATACTGGGGAACTGTTATTGGAGATTGAGGAAGTTGGTGGGGATAGAGAAGAGAGAGTAATGAAACCGGGGAGTGCGATTAGAATAACTCCTTTAACTAAACACAGGATGACTGCAATAACAGATTGTGACATTCTTGAAGCTTCTACACCTGAGGTTGAAGACGTTGTTAGGTTGGAAGACAAGTACGGGAGGGTGTAAACAATCTTATGAGCCTGGCAGTCATTATCTTAGCCGCCGGTATGGGAAAACGGATGAAGTCCGATATTCCCAAAGTTCTCCATCCTGTTTTAGGCCGAGCGATGCTGAGTTATGTCTTAGATGCGGTCTTAAACTTATCGCCTAATCGTGTTGTTGTGGTTGTAGGTCATGGCGCCGAAGATGTTAAAAAGGTATCGAATTCTAAAAAACTCACTTATGTGACGCAGAGTAAACAGCTAGGCACAGGGCACGCCGCAAACTGCGCTATGGAAGCGCTTAAAAGCTTTAAAGGTGACATACTTATCTTAAACGGAGATTTTCCTTTAATAACTGGAGCCTCTCTTAAAAAATTTGTAAACAATCACGAAAAAAAGAAGGGCGATATATCTATACTCACGGCTCTGGTCGAAGAACCTTATGGATATGGACGAATTAAGAGAGATCAGAAAGGCAAAGTATTAGGCATTGTCGAAGAAAAAGATGCAACCAGAGAAGAGCGTTATATTAATGAGATAAATTCAGGAACTTACTGTGTAAAAAGCTCTTTCTTATGGAGTGCGCTTAACAAAGTAAATACAAAGAATAAACAAAAAGAATACTACTTAACCGATATTGTCGCTATAGCTCATAGGGATGGCTTGAATATTAATGGGGTAGCCGTATCAGACAGTGATGAAGTTATGGGTGTTAATGACCGCTTGGACCTTTCTTATGTAGAATCTGCACTTAAATGGAAAACCAACGAAAAACTAATGCGCTCTGGAGTTACTTTGGTCGACCCCGAAAATACTTACATAGCTCCCCAGGTCAAAGTCGGACGCGATACTACCATATATCCAAACACACATATTTACGGTAACAGCCAAATAGGACGTAATTGTATAATTGGTCCTTCGAGTTGGATTGAAGACTCTAAATTCGGGAATGGAGTTACTATAAAGTCTTCTTGTTGTATAACTAGCGCCATAATTAAGAATGATGTAACCATAGGACCGTTTGCGCACTTACGTCCGGATGCTGAAATTATGGATGGGGCAAAGATAGGTAATTTTGTGGAGATTAAAAAGTCTAAAATTGGTAGAGGATCGAAAGTCCCTCACTTGTCATATGTTGGAGATGCTACATTGGGCAGGAATGTTAACATTGGGGCAGGTACAATTACATGTAACTATGACGGTGTTGATAAACATAGAACTCTTATAGAAGATAATGTTTTTATAGGGAGTGACACTATGCTTGTTGCTCCTATTAAAGTTGGCAAAGGCGCTACTACAGGAGCTGGATCGACAATCTCAAAAGATGTTCCCAGCGGGTCACTTGCCATTGGAAGAGCTAGGCAAACAAATATTAATGACTGGAAGAGAAAGACTAAGGAAAAGGGGCGAAATAAGGGGAAGTAAATGTGCGGAATATTAGGCTACATAGGGAATCAGAAAAAAACCGTTGATGTCTTGCTGCAAGGTCTATCAAGGCTTGAGTACAGGGGATATGACTCCTCTGGTATAGCGATAATTCAAAACGGAAAATCAAAAGTATTCAAAAGCAAAGGCAAATTATCTAAACTTAAAACCAAGATCAATAAACACTCCCCCAAAGGATCTCTTGGGATCGGTCATACTAGATGGGCGACACATGGTGATGCTTCTCAAAGAAACGCCCACCCTCATATCTCAAGCGGCACCTCTGTAGTACACAACGGTATCATTGAAAATTATTTAGATCTAAAAAACGAGCTTAAGAAGAAAGGCTATAAATTCTACTCCGATACTGATACTGAAGTGATAGCACACTTAATCGAAGATATGTCCGCAACAGGCCTTGATTTCGAAGATGCCGCTAGGGCTGCATTTAAGAGGATAGAGGGTTCATACGCTATAGCGGTTATTTCAGATAAAGATCCTGATAAGGTTATTGCCACAAGAAAATTCTCACCGCTTATATTGGCAATAGGTGATCATGAGAACTACCTAGCTTCAGATGTGCCTGCCATTTTACCTTTTAGCCGTAAAGTGATTTATTTGGAAGATGGTGATGTCGCGGTGCTCGAAAGGGATAATGTCAGGATCACCGATTTGGACGGTAACGAATTAAAGAGAAAAGTTCAGTCCATAAACTGGGATCCGATCTCAGTTGAAAGGTGCGGATACCGTCACTTTATGATGAAGGAGATTTATGAACAACCACAAGCTATTTTAGATACTATGCGGGGAAGGTTCTCTGAAGAAACTGGCGAAATATTCCTAGAGGGGTTTGATCCCGCTATGTTTAAGGATATAAACAGAATAGTTGCTCTTGCCTGCGGCACTTCTTATCACGCAAGCTTGATTGGCAAATACATGATTGAGAAAATCGCTAAAGTTTCTGTAGAAGTCGACATAGCATCTGAATTCCGATACCGAAATCCCATAATTGACAAAAAAACACTTGCTATTGCGGTATCGCAGTCCGGTGAAACGGCGGATACTTCAGAAGCCCTTGTGGAAGCTAAATCTCGAGGGGCTAAAACAATAAGTATTACAAATGTAATGATGAGTAAAATTGCAAGAGACTCTGACAGGGTTATCTATACTCATGCCGGACCCGAGATAGGCGTTGCTTCAACAAAAGCGTTTACAACCCAGCTCATTGCTTTTTATCTCTTTGCGATATATTTGGGAAGGATTAAGAAACAAATCACAAAAAAACAAGCCATCAAGATGATTAAGGATGCTATTGCTATCCCACAATTAATTCAAGTTATCTTAAAACTCGACAATCAAATAAAAGAATTAGCCAAAGAGTTTTTTACCTACAGAAATTTTCTATATCTTGGAAGAGGAATCAATTATCCAATTGCCTTTGAAGGCGCGCTTAAGTTAAAAGAGATATCCTATATTCATGCCGAAGGTTATGCTGCAGGCGAGATGAAGCACGGCCCTATCGCTCTTGTTGATGAAGATATGCCCATAGTGCTAATAGCTCCAGGTGACGGCGTATCCAACAAAAAGATACTGGGCAATTTGCAGGAAGTACGAGCTAGAAAGGGTAAAGTGATTTTTCTAACTTCAGATCTGAGTGCTCCAGAAATACAAGGCAATGTAGATAAGATAATTGAAGTCCCTGATTGTCCTAACCTTTTAAGTCCGATTGTCTCTATAGTTCCCCTTCAGCTTCTTGCCTATCATATTGCTACTTATAAAGGGACTGATGTGGATCAGCCGCGGAACCTTGCAAAAGTAGTTACTGTGGAATAATTCAAGCCTTTTTTGAGCCTATTCTCTTTTGATTGATTTTGGAAGTGAAATATTTCTTAGCTCTAAATATTTTGTGTTTAAAAAGTTCTAATATCTGGTACATTTAGTGGGCTCTTGGAAACAGACACTTAATTTTAAAGGATAAATTATATGAAAGTTCTAGTTGTTGGCGGTGGCGGGCGTGAGCATGCCTTATGCTGGAAGATCTCTAAAAGTCCCTTGGTTACCTCGCTATTTTGTGCGCCGGGGAATGTTGGGATATCAAAGAATGCCACATGTATAGATATCAAAGTAACTGATATAGAGTCATTAGTTAGATTCGCTAAAGCTGAAGAGATCGAACTCACAGTTGTAGGTCCTGAAGTACCACTATCACTTGGTATAGTTGACCGATTTCAAGAAGAAAATCTTAATATTTTCGGCCCCAACCAGGCTGCTGCCGAGATTGAAAGCAGTAAAGCTTTTTCTAAAAATCTTATGAAAAAGTATGATATCCCAACAGCATTCTTTTCTACTTTTGATGACTACAATGATGCTGTAAATTGGGTCAAAGAGGTTAAACCTCCTTTAGTTATAAAGGCAGATGGTCTTGCTGCTGGAAAAGGAGTCATAATTTGTCATACAGAGGATGAAGCCCTGAATATTCTGGATGATATAATGAATAGCAAGATATTTGGCGACTCAGGCAATTGTGTGGTAATTGAAGAATTTCTTGAGGGAGAGGAGGTATCTTTTATTGCCTTTACCGATGGAGAAAATGTTATACCTCTTGAATCATCTCAAGACCACAAAGCTCTATTAGATGGAGATGAAGGCCCCAATACAGGTGGTATGGGTGCATATTCGCCGGCTCCGGTATTAACACCACAACTTCACGATATTATCATGAACAAAGTCATGATACCCACGGTTAAAGCTATGAAGGAAGAAGGCAGGGAATATAAGGGAATTTTATATGCAGGCCTTATGATAAATGAGTCAGATATTAAGGTCCTTGAGTTTAATTGCCGCTTTGGTGATCCTGAGGCTCAGCCCCTTTTAATGAGAATGCGTTCAGACATTGTTCCCTTAATGAAAACTATTTCTTCAGGGGGGGTAGCGGAAGGAGAAATACAATGGTATGATGAAGCTTCCGTTTGTGTTGTCATGGCATCAAAAGGGTATCCTGGGGACTATAAAAAAGGTTTTCCAATTCACCGAATTGACGAAGTAAATAGTATGGATGGGATCTTCGTTTTCCATTCCGGCACTGCCCGGGATGACGGCAACATAGTCGCAAACGGGGGAAGGGTTCTAGGGGTTACAGCTTTGGGTAATACTATTCCTGATGCAATGAACGCAGCTTACAAAGCTGTTGGTCATATAGATAATGAATTGCTTTACTATAGAACAGATATTGGGAAAAAATCTCTTAAATATATCTAAAACGTTTATTTAGATTACGTTTGAGGAGTCATCGAATGGCTGAAATTTGGTATTTGGAAATTGGTACTGAAAAATTAGAAAATGAAATAAAACATGAGCGTCCATTTCTTGAATGCGTTTCTCTTTTAGAGCTAGAGCCCAATGGGGTGATTACTGATGTAGATACGATTCCTGATTTGCGTACAGGAGATCCGTTCGTTGATATCGGAGGACGTGTAACCATATGTGTTAGGGTTTTTCAGACTGAATTAGATGGCATTGAAGACAGCAGGTGGAAGCCCGGGTGGTACAAGTCTGAGGTTACAGTAATTGGTATGGCTAAAAAACTTAAAACAATCGGCAAAAAACTTAATTTATAAGCTTGACATGTAATAATTAATATGGATATATTACTTGGATTAACTTTTGAGGGAGAATAGTATCTGTGCCAACAATAAGTCAGCTAGTTAGAGAAGGCAGAAAAAGAGCTAAAAAGAAGAGTAAAGCTCCAGCTCTACAGAACTGCCCACAAAAAAGAGGGGTGTGTGTCAGGGTTTATACGACTACACCAAAAAAGCCTAATTCGGCACTCAGAAAAGTCGCTCGTATTAGACTTACTAACGGTATTGAAGTAACAGGCTACATACCGGGCGAGGGCCATACTCTTCAAGAGCACTCTGTGATCTTGGTTAGGGGTGGAAGGGTCAAAGATCTCCCTGGTGTTAGATATCATATCGTCAGAGGAACTTTGGATTCAACAGGTGTTGATAGTAGAAGACAAAGTCGTTCGAAATATGGTGCAAAAAAGCCTAAATAAGCTTTATATAAAAGGAATATAGATTATGCCAAGAAAAGGTTCTGTAAATAAAAGAAAAATTGCCGGTGATCCCAAATACGGGAATCAAATGGCTGCAAAATTCATAAATTCTCTTATGCTTGATGGTAAAAAGAGTAAGGCTGAGAAAATATTTTATGACGCATTTGATGTAATTGCTGAGAAATCAGGCAAAGATCCTCTGGAAGTTTTCTTGGCTGCTATGGAAAATGTAAAACCGGGTATTGAAGTTAGACCAAGACGTGTTGGTGGTGCTACATACCAGGTGCCTATGGAAGTTACTTCTTTCAGAAAACAGTCTCTTGCTATTAGATGGCTGCTTACAGCAGTGAGAAATAGAGACGGTAAATCGACTAAAGATAAGCTTGCCTCAGAGATTCTGGAAGCTGCAGAGGGTAGAGGCGGATCAATAAAAAGAAGAGAAGACACACATAAGATGGCCGACGCAAATAGAGCGTTTGCTCATTACAGGTGGTAGTTCGTTTAGTTCGGAGGAACAGTTTTGGATAAGGCAATACCTATAAGTAAAGTAAGAAATATTGGAATCGTAGCTCATATAGATGCTGGTAAGACCACAACTACTGAGCGCATATTATTTTATACAGGACTAACTTATAAAATTGGGGAAGTTCACGAAGGAACTGCGACCATGGATTGGATGGAGCAGGAAAGAGAGCGTGGAATTACTATTACCTCAGCTACAACTACCTGTTTTTGGAATGACCACCGAATTAATATAATTGATACTCCCGGCCACGTTGATTTTACTATAGAGGTAGAAAGATCCTTAAAAGTTTTGGATGGAGCAGTCGTAGTTTTTGATTCTGTTGGCGGTGTTGAACCCCAATCTGAAACAGTATGGAGACAGGCCGATCGCTATAGAGTTCCTAGAATGGCATTTGTTAATAAGATGGATAAAGACGGCGCTAATTTTGCCCAGGTTGTAGGTCAGATGAAAGACCGTCTCCTCGCTAATGCTGTCCCTGTCCAGCTTCCTTATGTCGTCGATCATGAGTTTGTTGGAATAATAGACCTTATTAAAATGAAGCTTGCCACTTGGGACGACGACTCCCTTGGTTCTACATACGAATTAACTGAAATACCTGAGGATTTAAAAGCTGAAGCACAAGCCGCTAGAGAAGCCTTGCTGGAATCTATCGCAGATTTTGACGAAGAGTTGATGGAATTATATCTAGAGGGTAAAGAGGTTTCCGAAGAAAAAATACATAAGGCCATAAGGGCTGCTACTATTAATTTGAGCATTGTCCCTGTGCTTTTAGGGACAGCATTTAAAAATAAGGGAGTTCAGATTCTTTTGGACGCTGTTGTGGAGTATATGCCTTCCCCAGTTGATCTGCCTGATACAGAGGGCGTTAACCCTGATACTGATGAAGCTGATTCCAGAGCTCCTAATGACGATGAGCCGTTCTCGGCGCTTGCTTTTAAAATCATGACCGATCCTTTTGTGGGTCAGTTGACTTATTTAAGAGTGTATTCAGGGACGCTAAAAACTGGTAGCACTGTTTATAATCAAACAAAGAAAAAAAGAGAAAAGATCGGAAGACTTGTTAGGATGCATTCTAATAAGAGAGAAGAGATAACTGAAATAGGGGCAGGCGGTATTGTTGCGGCTGTGGGTCTGAAATCGACCACGACCGGTGATACTCTCTGCGATGAAAACAAACCTATTCTTCTTGAGAGTCTGTTCTTTGCAGATCCTGTGATATCTATATCAATTGAACCTAAAACTAAATCTGATCAGGAAAGACTTGGCTTGTCTTTAAATAAAATTTCACTAGAAGATCCAACATTTAGAGTAAGATTTGATGATGAAACTGGTCAGACTTTGATTTCCGGAATGGGGGAGCTTCATCTGGAAATTATTGTTGATCGCTTAAGACGGGAATTTAATGTAGAAGCTAACGTTGGAAAACCTCAGGTTGCTTATAGAGAAACAATAACAAAGAGCACCGATGTGGAAGCAAAGTTTATCAGACAAACTGGTGGCCGAGGTCAGTATGGTCATGTGAAGATAAAAATGGAGCCCAATGAGGCAGGAGCCGGCGTTGAATTCATTGATGAGGTTAAGGGTGGGAATATTCCTAAAGAATTTATACCAGCGGTTGAAAAAGGTGTCTTGGAGGCTTCTGAAACAGGAGTTGTTGCAGGGTACCCCGTTATAGATTGGATTGTGAGACTCTATGACGGTTCATATCATGATGTAGATAGTTCTGAGGTGGCATTTAAAGTTGCGGGTTCTATGGCTTTTAAAGATGCAGTAATGCGTTCAAAGCCAGTTATACTTGAGCCCCTCATGAAAGTTGAAGTTGTAGTTCCCGAGGACTTTATGGGAACGGTGATGGGTAATCTGAGCTCCAGAAGAGGAAGGATAATGGGATCAGAGCTTAGGGGTGCAATGCAGGCCATTAAATCAGAGGTTCCCTTATCAGA
>Ga0209633_10000619_pt1 | contig 40257 bp, 38 predicted proteins | sample Cruoilmetagenom1_FD_187290 | JGI IMG/M metagenome (GOLD analysis project Ga0209633, IMG submission 187290) | Oil polluted marine microbial communities from Coal Oil Point, Santa Barbara, California, USA - Sample 1 (SPAdes) (version 2) | ecosystem: Environmental > Aquatic > Marine > Oil seeps ...
CGTGCCGCGGCCCGCCATCATTCCCGTCCACCCTCTGCACCGCCGCTTTCGCGGCTCCCCGCGCCGAGCAACTTTTTGAGCTTGGAAAGCTTGTCGCGTCCTTCTGTGAACCGCGAGCGAAAGGTCTCGGGCTCCCAGAGCTGAAACTTGTTGCCCAGTCCCACAAAGGTAACCTGGGTTTTGATGCCGGCGTGCTTGCGCAGCCTTTCGGGCAATATGATGCGCCCGTCCTGATCGAGCGTGAGGACCTCGCTGGCGCCGAACAGCGCCATTGCGAGGTTGTCCCGCTCATCCGAATAGGGGGCGAGTTCTTCCAGTAATCGTTGGATTTTGTCGACCAGCCGCTGGCCGCCAGCGTCGAGCGCTTCGTCGTCGAGTGAGGGATAGCAGTAGATGCCCTCGAAGCCGTCCTTGGCAAGAACCGTGCGAAACGAGACCGGGACCGAGACCCGCCCTTTGGCGTCGATCTTGTTGGTGAATGTGGACACAAACTGGTCCATCTCCCCCCTCTCGCACCTTGCCGCTACGCAGTCACCAAGTGCCGCCGGTGCGGCGCAACGCTCTTACTATTAGGGGTTCGAATAGGGGTGGGAAGAGGCCTTAGCGCGTCCCGTGGCCCCGTAGGACCGCCACATCAAGGCCTCTCCCCAATGACCCCATTCCGAACGGGCGTCTCTGGGATAGCATGGGATTTTATGGGCGTCAACGGAAACGGTAGGGATGGTTAGGATGAGAACGGGGCGATTGCTGCGGAATCCGCGCAGATCCGGCGAATCCAATGCCCGTTAGGGTTAAGTCCATAGCGGCACAGGCGGCACGTTAATCTGAGACATGTGCTCGGTGCGCCAGCGCAGTCCCAATACTTGGCACCCGCGAGCGCTGACGGGCCGCAGAATCGTCACATGAGTAGGGTTGTTAGGAGCCATGAAGATGATGAACGCGGCCCTGATCGCGCTTTGCGCGTTGGGCCTCGCCGCCTGCGCCGTCGTCGCGGATCCAGTTCAACTGGCCGACCGCTTCGCGCGCGTAGGCAACTCCTCTAAAGCCGTCAAACTCGCATACCGGGACGAAGGCAAGGGTCAGCCGCTGCTGTTGATCCACGGCTTTGGCGCCAACCTCTACACCTGGCGGCACATCGAGCCCAAGCTCGCGGCCCGCCACCGCGTACTTTCGATCGACCTCAAGGGCTTCGGAGTATCGGAAAAGCCGTTCGATGAGAATTATTCGCTATTCGATCAGGCCGATCTCGTCGCTAATTTCATCGAGCAACAGAATCTCAACGACCTGACTGTGGTGGGACATTCCTTCGGCGGCGGCGTCGCCCTTGCGCTAGCGCTCGACAAACGTCCAGCGCTGCGGGGCCGGATCAAGCGCCTGGTTCTGATCGACACCATCGCCTATCCGCAAAGGATACCGATTTTCCTGAAGGCGCTCCGCACACCGGTCGTGGCCCAGGTGGGGACCACCGTGACGCCGCCATACGTTCAAGCGCAAACGGCGCTCAAGCTCGCATATTACGACGACACGAAAATCAGCTTCCAGGACATAGCCGCCTATGCCCAGCCGCTATCGACACCTGCCGGAAAGCATGCGCTGATCCAGACCGCCAGGCATATGGACCCGGAAAACTTCACGCCGATGATCCAGCGCTACGGTACAATCGAGCAACCGACACTGATCCTGTGGTGCACCGAGGACAAGGTCGTGCCCAAAAAGGTCGGACGCAAGTTACATTCGGCGTTACCCAACTCGACACTGCGCATGTTCCGAGATTGTGGCCACCTGCCCCATGAGGAAAAGCCGCAACAGACCGCCGACGCCATGCTGGCCTTCCTGAACCGATAAAGAGAAGAAGCCCCAACAAAGTTGGACGGCCGGCCCAGGCGTCAACCTGAACCGGCCGTTATCACATTTGCCAGTGGGCCTGTAAGCCGGGTTCTGTCCTCACGCCAAGGCGCGATGGATGGCCATTCATCTGGGGCGCCCGTTGCCGGACACCTCGTGCAACCAACCCGGATGGCAAAGCCTGGAAACGGACCCGGCGCGAACGCCCGCCATCCCTATTCGGTCTTGCTCCCGGTGGGGTTTGCCGTGCCGCCCCCGTTGCCGGAGACGCGGTGCGCTCTTACCGCACCCTTTCACCCTTACCCCGAATTCGGGGCGGTTTGCTTTCTGTGGCACTTTCCCTGGGGTTACCCCCGCCGGACGTTATCCGGCACCGTGCTTCCATGGAGCCCGGACTTTCCTCCACTGGGACGCGTTCGGCCATAATCGCCTTGCGCCCCGGCAGCGGCCATCCAGCCAACTGGCATATCCATGATATGGGGGTTTTCTACAAAAATCTCAAAAATCGAAGCAGCCAACCTGCTCGATCAGTCCAGTTTGTTCAGCGCTTTTAGCGTGGCGATGGTGGAGCAGTCGGCGCGGCCATCCACGCGGATGGGCCGGAAATGGCGCTGAAATGCGGTTACAACCTGCTCGGTGCGCTCATCATACGCGCCGCTCGCCTCGATCGCGTAGCCAAAGGCCGCGAGAGCCAGCTGCAAATTCTTGATATCCTCCCCGCCATCGCCTGGGCCGAAGCCATCGTCCTTGCCGATGGGGACTGGCTCCACCCAAGATCCAACACCCGCCCGGGCTAGCCGACACCAATCGAACTTCTCGCCGGGATCGCGCTTGCGCGCAGGCGACACATCGGAATGAGCTAATACCCGCTGCCGCGGGATCCGGTTACGTTCGAGAATATCGACCGACAGGGCCTCGACCGCCAGCATCTGAGCTTCGGGGAAGTCCGGATAGCCGAACTCATGGCCCGGATTGTGAATTTCGATGCCGATAGAGCATGAGTTGATGTCGTCCTCGCCCGCCCAATGGGCGTGACCGGCGTGCCAGGCCCGCTCGGATTCGGCCACAATTTGGGCGATCCGGCCTGCCTCATCCACCAGGTAATGGGCCGAGACGCCGGACTCGGTACGCGTCAACCAATCGAGCGCGCCCTCGGCGGTTTCCATGCCGGTGTAATGCATCAGAAGGAGGTTAGGCTGCCCCTCCCCGCGCCGGGAGCCGTGATTGGGCGAGGGACACCAAAGCGTTGCGAGCGGGCTATCGGGCGCCGCCGTCAAATACCGCGTTCCTTGGCTATTTCATCATAGGCTTCATTGATCACGGAAACCTTTTCGGTGGCCAGCGACACGAACTCCTCCGGCACGCCGCGGGCGATGAGTTTGTCGGGATGGTTCTCCGCCACCAACTTGCGGTATCGCGCCTTCAGATCGTCATCGGAGGTGTCAGGCGTGATGCCCAGCACGTCATAGGGATCGCGTTTGTTGGAGGCTACATGGCGGGCCTGAATGTATTTGAATTCGGTATCGGTGAAGCCGAAACGATGGGCAACGTCGGAGAGATAAGTCTCCTCCGCGGGATGAACCACATCGTCGGCCTTGGCGATGTGGAACAGCCCTTCGAGCACGTCTTCCAGCAGTTCCCGGTTGCCCTTGAACATTCCCGCCAACTGCTCGGCATAGGCCTCGTAGCCGGCAACATCCTGCTTGGCAAGATTGAAGACGCGAGCCACGTTTTTCATCTCGCCCTCGGGCACCTTGAAGACTTCCTTGAAAGCATTCACCTCGTCCTTGGTGACGACGCCATCGGCTTTCGCCATCTTCGCCCCAAGAGCGATAACACCTACCGTGAAGGCGACCTGGTTCTCACCGGCCTCCTCATCTCCTTTGTCGCGGTCGATCGCATAATGGCCAGCGAAGCCGCCCAGGAGTGCACCAATCGGCCCTCCTATCGCCAGCCCCGCAGCCGCGCCCGCTAATTTTCCCCAAATGGACATGGGCCGTAGCATACGGATTTTTTTTTGAATTGCATGGGGTGATTTCGCCTTTGCCCGGCAATCCGGCACAGCATGGAAAATCGGGCCAATCGCACCTATTTAGCGTCGTTCGGCCATGAAGGATTCCGGAGGCGTCCAGCAGTCGTCGATATAGACGTCAGCCCAGCGGCAGACGGCCTGCAGGACCGGCAACAGGTCTTCACTGGCCTTGGTGAGCCGGTAGGCATAGCGCACCGGACGGGACTGATAGGGCTTCTTCGTCACCAGCCCCTGCTCCTCGAGCTGCCTTAGGCGGGAAGCCAACAAATTGGTCGGGATGTTCTCGGGCGAATCCGCGAATTCGTTGAAACGCTGCTTGCCGGTCAGCAGATCGCGGATGATGACCAGCGACCACTTGTCGCCAACCAAGTCCAAGGTGCTGGCGATTGGACAAGGCGTCCGCCGCCGATCGATTTGCAAGCCGCGCTTCGCTTTCGCCATTCCAATTATCCCGGTCGAATCGTCTCCATACTGAATCTCAATTAGTCACTTGCACATTTAAAGTCGATAGGCTATAGAAACGTGACTTGTAACTTTAAATTATAAAGTCTATTGAAGCCGAACTCAAAGATGAGGGATCCCATGAGCACACAATTCACCGGCGGATGCCTTTGCGGCGCCGTGAGCTATGAAGGAAGCGGCGAACCGAAACTCGGCGGCCATTGCCATTGCGTCGATTGCCGCAAATCGAGCGGTACCGGCCACTCGTCTCACGTGGTCATGGATGCGAGCGAAGTCTCGCTGTCCGGCGACCCGGTCAGATACGACAAGCCCGCCGATAGCGGGAACATGGTGAGCCGCTTTTTCTGTGGGACCTGCGGCGGTCCGGTCTATTCGTTGAATTCCGGTATGCCCGATCTGCTGTTCCTGCGGGCCTCCAGCCTCGAGGATCCCGAGATCTTCTCAGCCAATTTGGTGGTCTACACCGACCGCGCGCCGAGCTGGGACGTGATGGATCCCAATCTCCCCAGCTTCCCGGAAATGCCGACCGAAGCGCCCTTCCCCGAATGACCGGCGGCTCGCGTGATTGGGATATTCGGAAGCTCGGTTGCCTGCTTGTTGCCCGTCGCCGCCGTTAGCGGCCCGGCACCCGGCGGGTGATCGAACCGCTGGAGCCGACAATTTGCAGCGTCTTGGCGCCCGGCAGGTCGCGCATCGGCACTTCGATGTTGAATGGCGTGGGGATCGGCATCACCAGAAAATTCTTGGTGCAACCGACGACCTCGATGATCCAATCGCCTCGCCTGCCGCCGGGCCGTTGATCGAGCGCGACATCCATATTGGCAAACTGGCGACTGCCGCCGATATAGAGATAGACGCCGCGGCGGCCACCATCCTTGAAATAGACCGAGTCGAAGTCGATCAGGCGGCACTGGCCCCCTAGCAACCCTGCCTCGACAATACCGATTTCCAGAACATTATTTTCAGCGACCAGCATGCGGGCCTCGGCCCGCGCGACCGGCGTCTGAGCAGATGTGATTGCGGCTGAAATGGCGATTGCGGCCAAGGCAGCCAGACCTCCAAATTTCCTAGGCGAGATCACCCCCGAAAAATCCCTCTCGTCGCACCGCGCACTACCCAGTTTGGCCGAGCGCCAGCATCACCAGAAACAAGGCGGCAATGAGGGCGACGGCGCCGTTTATCTCCGTGAACCGGCGGGTGAGGATCTTGAGTGCGGTATGGGTGACGAAGCCGAGCCCAATGCCGGTGGCGATCGAAAAGGTGAGCGGCATGGTAATGGCGATCACGGCCACTGGCACGTATTCGGTCACATCCTCCCAGCTCACCGATTTCAGGCAGGCGATCATCATGCAGGCGACGAAGACCAGCGCGGGGGCGGTGGCGTATGCGGGCACGGTTTGGGCGAGCGGCGCCAAGGCAATGCTGAGCACGAAGAATACCGCCACGAAGACTGCCGTCAGGCCGGTCCTGCCACCCTCTTGGATGCCGGCCGCGCTCTCGATGAAGCTCGTGGTGGTCGAGGTGCCCAGCGCCGCCCCGATCACTGTGGCGCCGGAGTCCGCGAGCAATGCCCTGCGCAGCCGCGGCAAGCGTCCTTCATCGTCCAGCATGCCTGCCCGTTCGCCCACGCCGATCAGGGTTCCCGCGGTATCCAATACGTCCAGCAGCAGGAAAGTGAAAATCACCGCCATGAACGCAGGCGCGAGCGCACCCAGCACGTCCATCTGCAGCAGGGTCGGCGCAATCGATGGCGGCTCGGCGGCAAGGGCTGTGAGCGGCTGCTGGCCGGTCACGATGGCGATAATTGTGATGAAGAGAATCCCGATCAGGATTGCGCCGGGAAAACCGCGGGCGTAGAGCGCGACCATCAGCAGAAATCCAACGCAGGCAAAAATCGCGCTGGGCGCGGATAGATCGCCAAGGGTCACCAAAGTCTCGGAGTCGGCCTGAATGACGCCCGCGCCCTGTAACCCGATGATGGCGAGGAAGAACCCGATTCCGGCAGCAATCCCAAGTTTCAGCTCTTTGGGAATCGCGTTGATCAGCCACTCGCGGAACGGTGTAAGCGAAAGGATGAAAAACAGCACACCCGCGATAAAGACGCAGCCCAACGCGGTCTGCCAGCTGCCCCCCATAAGGGGCACCGCGGTGAATGCGAAGAAAGCGTTGAGGCCCATGCCCGGCGCCTGGGCGATCGGGTAGTTGGCAAGCAACCCCATCAGCGCCGATCCGGCGGCGGCGGCGAGACATGTGGCGACGAATACTGACCCGAAATCCATTCCCGCCTGCGAAAGGATCGCCGGGTTGACGAAGATGATATAGGCCATGGTGAGATAGGTCGTGAGCCCGGCTCGGAACTCCGTCTCGAGCCTGGTGCCGGCCTCGGTCAGTCCGAAAAAGCGGTCGACCTCGTCCCGATGCTCGACCTGCTCGGGTTCGGGCGTTTTTTTTGGGCGGTTCGCCATTGGGTCCTCCCAGCCTTGAGGCACCGTGTCTCACCACAGGGGGGCGCGCCGGTCAATCGGGTGATTGCGCCTCAAGGGTTGCGGCGGGCATCCTTAATGCCGGCGGCAGGATTTAGGAATGGCTCCACGCGCCCGTCGGATGGTGCGCAGATGGAACCAACACGCCATGTCCAGGTTCGATGGCGAACCATCCAAACAGAAAGATCGCGAGCATGATCGCGCCGGTCACGAGAAACACGGCCTGGAAGTCCCCGGTCATAATCAGCAGCGTGCTGCAGATCGCCACCCCAATGGTCCCGCCAAGCAACCGGGCCGTCACCGCGATACCGCCGATCTGGCCCTGCTTCTCAGTCGGAACGGCGTTCGCCATAGCTCTCGTTGCCGGCGCATAGCAGAACGGCAATCCGATGCCCCAAAGGATCAAGCCGGGCAAAAGCAAGACATAGCTGTCCCCCCCGGCGGTGAGACCAATCCAGAACATGGCCAATGTGGCCAGAGCCATGCCCCCCAGCACCGGCCGACGGGCTCCGATTCTATCGGCAAGCAGCCCGGCCGGAGCGGAAAAAACTGGAAATCCCCCCACGGCAGCCAATAAGGCGAATCCCGCTATCAGCGGGCCCATACCGAGCTTGTCTTGTAGATAGAGCGACCCGAACACGATGATGGTCATCTTGCTGAATTGGCCGACAAAGAACACGAGAGTGCAGGCACTGAAAGAGGCGCTACGGAAAAGCCTGACCTCGATTAACGGCACTTGTCGCCGCAGCTCGATCAGGACGAAGAGTGAGAGCAGGGCGATTCCGCCCGCAAGCAGCCAAGGAATAATGCCCTGGGTCCATCCCCAAGTGGAGCCTTGCATGATGGCGAAGACCAGCATGCCAATTCCCGCCGCCAGCGTAACCAATCCGGCGTAGTCGAAGCTCGAATGCGTACCCTTCCGTGGCGGGTCTTCCCAGGCCGCCAGAACAATCGCAACGATCAGCGATGCGATCGGGATGTTGATCCAGAAAATCCAGCGCCAAGAAAAAATCTCGGTCAGAAATCCGCCCACCAGCGGACCGAGCGCCAGAAACGTCGTCCCGATCGCACCCAGGATCCCTATTGCCATGCCGCGCTGTTCCTTGGGAAAGGCGATAATCAGCATGGCAAACCTGGCCGGGAAGATAACTGCCGCGCCGAGGCCCCGCACGGCGCAGGCCGCAATCAGAAAGGCGCCGCTTTCGGCAAAGCCGGACGCCAGCGAGGCCAGGCCGAAGACCGCCGCGCCGACTATAACCAGATTTTTGAAACCGATGACGTCGCCCAGCTTGCCGCTGGCGGCGGCAGCCCCTGTGAAGACCAACAAGTAGGCGCTAATCACCCAGTGGGACGCGAGATCGGACATTCCGAGATCGCGGCGCAGGGTTGGCAGCGCGACGCCCACCACGGTCTCATCCAACATGATCAAGCCGCCGCATGTGCCCATGGCGGTCAAGATCCACCACTTGCGGCTCCGGTCGTTGATCTCAAGCATGGTTCCCGACCCCAGCTCCCTTGTCACATCACAGGGCACCGCGCCGGTCAATCGCCCGGTCACGTGACGCGGTTGCGATGGCGGGCTCTAATGCCTATTGCTCAAGCCATGGCGACGGACGGCAAATGGCAGTTTTGGATCGATCGGGGCGGCACCTTCACCGATGTGGTCTCTCTCGCGCCCGACGGCGAGATTGGCGCCCGCAAGCTGCTTTCCGACAATCCCAACGCCTATCGCGATGCCGCCTTGCAGGGCATCCGCGACTGCCTGGACTTGAAGACGGACGATCCGGTTCCAACCGAGGCGATCGATGCGGTAAAAATGGGAACCACGGTCGCCACCAACGCGCTACTCGAGCGCCACGGCGAGCGAACGCTTCTCTTGATCACAAAGGGCTTCCGGGACGCGCTCGAGATTGGCACTCAGGCCAGGCCCAAAATCTTCGCCCGCAACATCATCAAACCCGAATTGCTCTATGAGCGGGTGGCGGAAGTCCCGGAGCGTGTGCGCGTCGACGGTACAATCGAGACGCCGCTGGATGTGGCCGCTGCGAAACAGGCGCTCGCCGAAGCCTTCGACGACGGCATCCGGGCAGTGGCAATTGTGTTCCTGCACGCCTACGCCCATCCCGACCATGAGCGCCGGGCGGCGGAAATCGCCCGAGACGTGGGTTTCACGCAGGTCTCGACGAGCCACGAAGCAAGCCCGCTCATCAAGCTGGTCGGACGGGGCGACACCGCGGTGGTCGATGCCTATCTCTCGCCGATCCTGCGCCGCTATGTCGAGCAGATCTCGGGCGAACTTTCTCCAGCGGGTAGCCGGACGGAAAACACGCCAAATCTGATGTTCATGACCAGCGCCGGCGGCCTGACTGCAGCAGATCTGTTTCAGGGCAAGGATGCGATCCTGTCGGGCCCCGCGGGCGGCGTGGTCGGCGCGGCGGAAACGGCCAAGATCGCAGGCTTCAACAAGATCATTGGCTTCGATATGGGGGGCACCTCTACGGATGTCTCCCACTTCGACGGGGAATACGAACGCGCCTTCGAGACGGAAGTCGCGGGCGTGCGGATGCGCGCACCAATGATGCGGATTCATACGGTCGCGGCGGGCGGCGGCTCGATCCTACATTTCGACGGGGCGCGGTTTCGGGTCGGACCCGATTCCGCCGGTGCCGACCCTGGCCCGGCGTGCTACCGGCAGGGCGGTCCGCTGGCCGTCACCGACGCCAATGTCATGGCGGGTAAGCTGGACCCAGCCTATTTCCCCAAAATCTTCGGCAAGAGCGGCGACCAGCCCCTGGACGCCAAATTGGTGAAGCGCCAATTCCAGGCCCTGGCGAAACGGATCGGCGACGGGCGCGACGCGGTGCAAGTGGCCGATGGCTTTCTGCGTATCGCGGTCGAGAACATGGCGAACGCAATCAAGAAGATCTCGGTGCAGCGCGGCTACGACGTCACGGACTATGTGCTTGCCTCATTCGGCGGCGCGGCAGGCCAGCATGCCTGCCTGGTGGCCGATGTGCTCGGCATGACCAGTGTTTTGATCCATCCGCTCTCCGGCGTGCTCTCGGCCTACGGAATGGGGCTCGCTGATATTCGCGCGAACCGGGCCCGCGCCGTCGAGCGCCCATTCGATGCGAATGGCCTGGAGGCCGCTGAAAAGTTGCAGCACGTGTTGAAGGCCGAAACGGTGGCTGAGCTCGTCGGCCAGGGTGTCGAATCGTCAAAGATTTGGACCGAGACCCGCGCCCATCTGCGCTATCAGGGCACCGACACCGCGCTCGCCGTCGCGCTCGGCAAATCGGAGCGGATGCAAAAAGACTTCGAGGCGGTGCACCGTCAACGTTTCGGTTTCATCTCACCTGAGCGCGAGATCGTAATCGAAGCGCTGGAAGTCGAAAGCGGCGGAGGCGGCGTCGAGGCCCATGAACCCGATCTGCCGCTTTCCACCGACCCTCTGCCCGCGCCCCACGATAAGACCCGGTTCTATTCGGGAGGCGGTTGGCACGACGCCGCGATCTATCTGCGCGCTCAGCTATCCCCGGGCCACGTGGTCGCTGGGCCTGCGCTCATTGTCGAGGACCACCAGACAGTGGTGATCGAGCCCGGATGGCAGGCGGCGATCACGGTCAAGAACCACTTGCTGATGACGCGCGCCGTGCCCCGGCCCAAGCAGGAAGCGATCGGCACCACCGCCGATCCGGTGATGCTGGAGGTCTTCAACAACCTCTTCATGTCAATCGCCGAGCAGATGGGCGTGGCGCTGCAACTCACGGCCCACTCGGTCAACATCAAGGAGCGGCTTGACTTCTCCTGTGCGCTCTTCAACGGCGAAGGTCAGCTGATCGCCAACGCGCCACACATGCCGGTGCATCTGGGCTCCATGGATCGCAGCGTCGAGACCGTGATTCGCGAGGTGGGCGACGAAATCCGTCCCGGCGACGTCTACATGCTGAACGCGCCCTACAACGGCGGCACCCACTTGCCCGACATAACCGTGGTGACGCCGGTCTTCGATGACGAGAAAGATGATTTTCTGTTCTACGTGGCGAGCCGCGGCCACCACGCCGACATCGGCGGCATCACGCCGGGCTCCATGACGCCGCTCGCCACCACGGTCCATGAGGAAGGCATTTATATCGAGCCCTTCAAGCTGGCAGAAGGCGGCCGCTTCCGCGAGGCTGAGACCCGAACGCTACTGACAGACGCGCGCTACCCCGCGCGCTCGCCCGACGACAACGTTGCCGACCTGAAGGCCCAGATCGCCGCCAACGAAAAGGGCGTTCAGGAACTCGCCAAAATGGTTTCGCAGTTCGGCCTCGACGTGGTGCGCGCCTATATGGGCCACGTCCAGGACAACGCCGAAGAAAGCGTCCGCCGGGTCATCGACGTGCTGAAGGACTCTCATTTCGAAGCCCCGATGGACCAAGGCACCAAGATTGCGGTCTCCATCAAGGTCGATAAGGAAACACGCTCCGCGATCGTCGACTTCACCGGCACGTCCCCGGAGCAAGCAAACAATTTCAATGCGCCCGAGCCGGTGACCCGGGCCGCCGTGCTCTACACCTTCCGGGTAATGGTGGATGACGAGATCCCCATGAATGCGGGCTGCCTGAAGCCGATCGAGGTCATATTGCCCGACGGCTCGATGCTTTCCCCCCGTTATCCGGCGGCCGTCGTCGCCGGCAATGTGGAGACCAGCCAGGTGGTCACCAATTGCCTGTTCGCGGCGTTGGGCGCACTGGGGTCTGCCCAGGGGACCATGAACAACCTGACCTTCGGCAATGACCGCTATCAGTATTACGAGACAATCTGCTCGGGCGCGCCCGCGGGGCCCGGCTTCGACGGCGCCTCCGCCGTGCAAACCCACATGACCAACACCCGCCTCACCGACCCGGAGGTGCTCGAACTACGCTATCCGGTGCTGGTCGAAGAATTCAACATCCGCCGGGGAACCGGCGGTCGGGGACGCTGGACGGCGGGGGACGGAGTCTTGCGCAAGATCAGGTTCCTGGAGCGCATGGACTGCGCAATTCTTTCAGGCTTCCGGCAGATCGCACCCTTCGGCCTGGAGGGCGGCGAGCCCGGCCAATGCGGTGAGAATCACGTGGAGCGCAAGGACGGGCGTCTGGAGCCTCTAAAGGGCTGCGATCAGACTGTTCTGGAAGCGGGCGATGCCATCATCATTAGGACGCCCACCGGCGGGGGTTTCGGGAAGGCAAAAGTATAAGGGCGCGGCCAAGCCGCGCCCCCTTGGTCATCAAGGCGTTGTGCTGAAGTCGGGCGTCAGGTCGTCGAGGGGACGGCGCCTGGACCCGCATCGCTGCCCTTCTTCCGCTCGGTCATGAACTGATCGAACTCGGCCTTGTCCTTGGCCTCGCGCAGGCGCTCCAAGAATGAGCGGAACTCGTCTGCCTCATCCTCAAGTCGCCGCAACGTCTCTTGACGATATTCGTCGAAGGCACGGTTGCCGGTCCCGCGCGTCGGCGCGTAATGGCTCCAACGCTTCAGGTCGGCCTTGCCCCAGTCACGTCGTTTTCCGCATCCCATACGTCCACTCCAGAATAGGTAAAACAAGATCGCTAGGCCCAACGGCCAGAAGATGATGAAAGCCAGGACCATCAAAGTGATCCACGCGGGCTTCCCCATGTCATCCAAGGTCGCAACAATATCCATTCGTGGCCCTTCCATTGTGAATGTTATTCACATTTACATAAATGGGGCAATCGGCAGCGGACGTCAAGCGATTCGGCGGAAAAAATTAGGCCGCCAGCTGTATTTTCAGTTAGGGCAGGTGAGAATCCGGTCTCTCATCCGCTACATCACCTGCCTCTTCGCCGGGCACAATTCCAAGTCCCATCAAATAGATAAGCGTGCCGGACTCCAAAATCTCCTCCGGCGTCATCGGGACTTTGCCGCGCGTGGGCTTGCCCTCGGCAAAAAGCGTCGCGATGCCGTGGGAAAGCGCCCAGATATGCAGACTCATCAAGTCGATCGGCGGCCGATCGGCCTCGGGGAGCGATTGGCAAAGCAAAGCACTAGCCCTGCGCAATACGTTGAAGGCACGGTCGGCGGCGGTCTTTAGATCGGGGAAATCCGCGCTCGACAGCCCGCCCTCAAACATCGCCGCATAATTGGCCGGCTCCTCGCGAGCGAATCGCAAATAGGCGCGACCCAGATTTTCGAAAGCTGAGATCGCGGAGGGTTCGCCGCCATTCCAGGCGTCTTCCAGCTGATCGGCAAACCGCTCGAAGCCGGTTCGAGCCACCTCCGACAGCAGCGCCTCGCGATCCCTGAAATGCCGATAGGGCGCGGCGGCGCTGACGCCGGCGAGCCGGGCCGCCTCGGTCAGGGTAAAACCCCCAGGGCCCCGCTGCTCGATCAGCTGGCGCGCGGCTTCGATCATGACCTCGCGCAGATTGCCGTGGTGGTAGCCGCGGCGGCGGCGCCATTGGGGGCGTCTCGTAGCATTCATGTGAAAGGTTCTTACTTCAAAGCTGCGAACTTCGCCACAACAAGGCACAGGCTGGTTAGTATCATCCACGACCGCCAACGGATTGGCGTCGCCGCGCACTTCTCGAATACGCCGCATCCCGCGGCGATGATTCGGGACAAACTGGGGGATCGCATTGAAGCTGCTGACCTATTTATTGCCCGGCAACGAGGCCCAAATCGGCGCGCTGATGGAGGACGGCAAAACCATCGCCGCCCTCCAAGCGGGAGTCGTCGCCATGGAGGGCGCGCCCCTGCCCTACTTTCGCGACATGCTCAGCCTTTTGCGCGAAGGCCCCGCCGCCATGGATAAGGCCAGCGCGGTTGCCGAACACGTCTCCAACAAACGGCCGGCCGGCGCGGTACTTGCGCTGGATAGCGTCGCCTTGTTGGCGCCGGTGCCCTGCCCGGAATCGATCCGCGATTGCATGGCCTTCGAGGACCACATCATCAACGTGATCCGCACGGCCGGGCTGGGACGCCTGGCGGAACTGGACGAGGCCATCGAGCGCCATCTTGGGCGGCGCTTCACACTGGCCCGCCGCCTCAACCGGGCTTGGTACGAACGGCCGGTTTATTACAAAAGCAACCGGTTCACGGTGGTCGGCACCGACGCGCCCGTACGCATGCCCGCCTACACCAAGCGGTTCGACTATGAGCTGGAATGGGGCGTCATTATCGGTAAAGAGGGCCGCAATATATCCGAGAGCGAGGCTCGCAACCACATCGCGGGCTACACCATCTTCAACGACTTCTCAGCCCGGGACATTCAATTCAAGGAAATGCGGGGCCGGCTGGGGCCCGCAAAGGCCAAGGACTTCGATACCGGCAATGCCATCGGTCCCTGGATAGTGACGCGGGACGAGCTTTCCGACCCCTACAACCTCACCATGACAGCGCGGGTGAATGGTGAGGAATGGTCGCGGGGTTCGACCGCCGACATGTATTGGAGCTTCGAACAGATGATCTCATACATCTCGCGATCGGAGACGCTTTATCCCGGTGAATTTATCGGTTCGGGCACGTGTTCGGGACCACAGGGAAAGGGCTGCGGTTTGGAACTGGGCAAGTTCCTGAAAGCAGGCGACGTGGTCGAGCTGGAAGTCGAAGAGATCGGTGTTCTTCGCAACAAAGTCACGGGCGACTCCGGCTGATCAAAATTCGGCCCCGTCGATTTGTTGAAATGGGCCCATGAGTGTCGCTTCAAAACGCGTCCAATGCATCCTGCCCAGCGGGGCAAGGCGGACCCGTTTCGGCGAGAAGCCCTACTATCAAGAGGGCCTCTATGAGATCGCTGAACGCACCTATGCCTGGCTGGTGCCCAACGGCTCCTGGGGCGAGTCCAATTCCGGGCTCATCGTAGGCGATAACGAATCCCTCCTGATCGATACCCTTTGGGATGTGCCCCTGACCCGCGCAATGCTCTTAGCGATGGACCATCTGATCGTCAGAGCGCCGATCAAAACCCTGGTCAATACTCACTCCGACGGCGATCATTTTTACGGCAACCAACTGCTGGCGGAAGCCCGGATCATCACATCGAAAGCATCCGCCGAGCAGATGCCGCACCACGCGCCCAAGACCATGCTCCAATTCGAGCGGCTGGGTAAGCTCCTGAGTCGTTTGCCGTTCGACAAGGCGAAAAACGCTGGCCACTGGTTTCAAGCCATGTGCGCTCCTTATGACTTTGCCAGCGTTAAACTGACGCCAGCGAGCCACACGTTTTCCGGGGCCGCGAAACTGGCCTGCGATGGCCGCGAGGTCCGGCTCATTCAAGTCGGTCCCGCCCATACCGCGGGCGATCTGATGGTTCATTTGCCGGACACCAAAACGCTATATGCCGGCGACATCCTGTTTATCGGATCAACGCCGGTCATGTGGGCTGGGCCCGTCAAGAACTGGCTGAAGGCCCTCGACCTAATTCTCGATCTGGACGTGGACGTGATCGTGCCGGGCCACGGACCGGTCATCGGCAAGTCGCCGGTTGCCATGGTCCAGAACTATTGGAAATTCACTGCGGCCAAGGCTGAGAAGCAGTTCGAATCGGGCAAGAGCGCCTATGACGCTGCCCATGCTATCGTCTCCAGCCCCGGCTTCCGCAAGCAAGCCTTTGCCAACTGGGATTCGCCTGAACGGATGGTGATGAATTGCGAGATGCTCTATCGTGAATTCGAAGGCAAGGAGCGGGCGTTGAAACCGTTAGACATCATCAAGATCATGTACCGGCAGGCCCAGCTCGCCCACACCCTGCCCAATGCGAGCCCGGCCGTCATGCGGCGCAAAGTCAAGGTTTCGCCGAAGCGCCGTTAGCTGCCATGAAAGGACAAGACCGATGAAAGTTCCCGGTCCCGATCACCCGATCACCGTCAAGCCCCACACCATGCGCGTCACCGTGATCTTCAACGGCGCTAAGATCGCTGAGAGTGTGCGGGCGCTGCTGCTCGAGGAGGCCGATTATCCCGCCGTCGCTTATATACCGCGCGAAGACGTGGATATGGATCAGCTCGAAGACCACGATCACAGCACCTATTGTCCCTACAAGGGCGACGCGAGCTATTTCAGCGTCGAGGTGGACGGCAAGCGGGCGAAGACGGCGGTTTGGTATTACGCGGATCCCTATCCCGCGGTCGCACAGATCAAAGGGCATCTGGCGTTCTATCCCGACAAGATGGACGCCATCGATCACGCCTCCCCATGAGGCAGGCGATCAGTCTCCATCATCCCGATCTTCAGACCGTGCTGCACCGGGAGCACGAGCGGGCCAAGGGTGACGACGCCAAGCTTGCCCAGGTTCGGCCCAAGCTCGACGCGGCGCGCCGCGAGGGGAAATCCTTCACCGAGCTTGGAGCGCTTTATCCGAAGGACACTTATCTCTCGGTGGCGCCAGAGATGGGCCATTTCCTGTATCTGACGGCACGAAGCATCGGGGCCAAACGCATCGTGGAGTTCGGCACCTCATTCGGCATCTCGACGCTCTATCTCGGCGCGGCGGCGCGGGACGAGGGCGGCCAGGTGATTTCCAGCGAGCTCGAACCCACAAAGCTCGAGCGGGCGCGGGAAAATCTCGCCGAAGCTGGCTTGGCCGATCACGTCGAGCTTCGCGAGGGCGACGCCATGGAGACGCTGAAGGACATAGCCGCGCCGGTCGATCTTCTGTTTCTGGATGGCTGGAAGGACCTCTACCTGCCGCTGCTCGACCTGTTGGAGCCCAAGCTGCGGCCCGGCTCGGTGGTGCTGGCCGACAACATTTTCACCTTCCCCCAGGAGCTGAAGGCCTATCTGGAATCGGTGACGTCCGCGAACCGGCCCTGCCACTCGGTGGTGCTGCCCTTCTCCACAGGGCTCTCCTATTCGCTCTATATGGCGGAGGCTAACGAATGACCGGCCGTCTGATCGGAATTGCGAGGCGCGACCGCAAACGGGCACCAATGGAAGAAATAGATCGGGTCCGGCTTGAAGCCGATGCAGGGCTCGAAGGCGACTACCGCGGCCGTTTCCGCAACCGTGGTGTCACGGTGCTCGCCCGCGAAGCCTGGGAGGCCGCGCTTGCCGACTTGGATGACGCGGACAACCTGCCCTGGACCCTGCGGCGCGCCAATCTGCTGGTGAAAGATATCGATCTACCGCGCGAGGGTGGCGGTCTGCTTCAGGTCGGCGGAGCGCTGCTGCGGATTACCGGCGAAACCGATCCCTGCAAGCGCATGGAAGAGCAGCATGCGGGGCTACAGGCCGCGCTCACTCCCGATTGGCGAGGCGGCGTGACCTGCCGGGTGGTTCGTGGCGGCGAAGTGGCCCTAGGTGATCAAGCCAAATTGGTCGACGAAACGGCCTAGCCGATCTCGTAGACGGTGCGGCCCCGCACCTTGCCTGCCAGGATTTCAGGCGCCATCTCCAGCACTTTTTCTACCGGATAGGTCTGGGACATGGCCTTCAAGATATCGCGGTCCATATCCTTGCCGAGTTGCTGCCAGGCCCGCAGCCGGAGAGGTCGCGGCGTGAAGATCGACTCGCAACCCTGCAGCGTGACGCCGCGTAAGATGAACGGCAGCACGCTTGCTGGAAGGTCCCGTCCGCCGGCGATCCCGCAGCATGTGACGACACCGTAAAACTGGGTCTGGCTCAAGACGTTTGCGAGCGTCGTGCTTCCGATCGCGTCAACGCCGCCCGCCCAACGTATCTTGTCCAGCGGCCGCACTTTCCCTTGAAGCTCTTCGCGGTTGATGATCTCGGCGGCGCCAATCGATTTCAGATAGTCCTCTTCTTCCGTGCGCCCCGTCGAGGCCACCACGTGGAAGCCGTGCTTGGCGAGCAGGGCGATCGCGACACTTCCCACGCCGCCCGAGGCGCCCGTCACAACCACAGGACCCCGGTCGGGCTTGAGATCGTGATCCAAAAGGCCTAGCACGCAGAGCATCGCCGTGTAGCCCGCGGTGCCAACCGCCATGGCCTCGGCGCAGCTCCAGCCGTCCGGAACCGGCACCAGCCACTCGGACTTCACCCGGGCGCGTTGGGCATAGCCGCCGAAATGCCTCTCGCCGATCCCGCAGCCATTCAACAGCACATGATCGCCGGGCTTGAATTCCGTGGAGGAGGATTCTTCCACGACGCCGGCCAAATCGATGCCGGGAATCATCGGAAAGGAATCGATGATTGGCGCCGCACCGGTGATCGCCAAACCATCCTTGTAGTTCAGCGTCGAGTGGGTGACCCGCACCGTGACGTCACCCTCCATCAGCTCGCTGTCGTCGAGCTCGGTCCAATCCGCGGACTGCTTGTCGTCGGATTTCGTAACCACCAGCGCCTTGAATTTACCCATCGCCCTCACCCTCACACTGTCATGCCTTGGCCGGGATTCGCACGTCCGGACCGAATTACCGGCTCCTCACCTAGACGAATCTACCCTCTCGGTCCATAGCGCACAGTTCGAAATCCTTGCATATGAGGCCCTCGTCCGGCTGTCACACGGACGCAAAAAACCGTTGCTATTATGCAAGTTACGGGTCGGAAGCGGCGGCCGGCCATGGGGATGATATCCACATTTATTGCATTGCACTCGAATGGTGCGCCGCAGCGACGAATCTGGATGGCGGACTCGGCTGCAATTCCTTAGACTTTTGTACAGAATTTCGGCTGGGACCAGCGGAAGGGAGGCTTCCAATGGAACACACACCGAGCGTAACCGCGACCGCCACCTTCGTCGCGTTTTGTTTTCTTGCCGCGCTAATACTCGGCATGATTTGAGCTCCGTCAGGGAGCCCACAGCAACAGCATTCCATCGCGAGAGGGAGTTAGATCCGGCGCCAGCTTGGCGCGCGGCGCCGTAAGGCTTTTGGCCTAGCTCCCCCGGGATTCGCCAATGACCTGGCCGAGCCGATCCAGCAACATCTGGAGTTCGGCCTCGGTGTTGTAGTAGTGCGGCGATACCCGCACCAGATCGCCGAGCCCTCTGGCGCGGGCATCGAGCAGCGCCCCGTCCGGCATCGCGACGCTCACTTGAATAGACACCTCGGCGAGGGCCGATCGAATCGCGTTCGGGTCTATCGCCTCGTGATCGAAGGTCACGATGCCGCAAAGCTCGGGACCGATATCTCGGAGCCGAACGCCCGGTAACTTGGCGACACCGCTTCGGAGTCTCGAAGCCAGGTCGCGAACTCGGTTGCGGATGGGCTCCAGTCCAACTTCGAGGGCGTAGTCGACGGCCGCACCTAATCCAAGCTGCAGTCCCGCGGCCCGCTCATATGTCTCATAGCGCCGCGCGGTCGGTTGCAGCTCGTATTTCTCCGGCGCCCTCCACCGCGCGCCGGTGTGGTCAATCATGCCGGGTTCGAATTTCTCGAGCATCCCGGGATGCACATAGAGAAAACCGGTGCCGCGCGGGCCACGCAGCCATTTGCGTCCAGCGCCCGTGAGAAAGTCGCACTGCAGTTCCTGAACATTCACCGGCATCTGGCCCACGGCCTGGCAGGCGTCGAGCAAATAGGGAATGCCGTGGCGCCGCGCGATCTCTCCGAAGGCGGCAGCCGGATTGATCAGACCACCATTGGTCGGCACCCAAGTGAGCGCGATCAGCTTGACGCGCGCGTCGATCATGTCTTCGAGGGCATTCGGGTCGCTCCCGCCATCCTCATCGTCCGGGATTACGTCGATCGCGAGACCTGAGCGTTTCTGCATCTGCAGGAAGGCGACGTAGTTCGCGCCATACTCCGCGCGCGATGTCAGAATCCGATCGCCCGGTTCGAACCGGATTCCATAGAACGCAAGCTGCCAGGCGTGGGTCGCGTTCATGGTGAGGGCAAGCGACCCGGGGGTCGCGCCCAACAGCTTCGCCAGCGAGTGATAGACGGCCTCCAGTTCGCCCGCACGCTGCGCTGTCGCTGCCTGACCACCTATCTCAGATTCCAACTGCAGATACGCCCGCTGCACCTCGCTGACGGGCAAGGGCATCAATGCGGTTCCCGCATTGTTGAGATTCACGCAATTGGCGACGCCCGGGGTTTCGCCGCGCAGTCGGTCGATATCCATTGAATTCCCCCGTGACTTGGCCAATCGGCCCGACCTTACGATAGCGGACGTAGAGGCGGCGCTGGGCCCTTGCGAAGCGCAAGCGAAATCCGCATGCTCTAATTCCATCATTGCCGCAATCTGTCATCGCTTGAACCCAATGAATCTAAGCCCGCCGCAACCCTTTCCGATCGGCTCGATCCTACTAAAGACGTACCGCTCGCTATTCGACAATTTCGGCTATGCGATACGGATTTCCTGGGCCTGGATTCTCGTGGTCACCTCGGCTCGGATCGGCGCGGACCTTATCAGGTCCGCGTTATTGACCACAGAGACCGGCCAATCCCTGGTGTCATGGAATTTGACGTTCGTGATTGGCTGGTTTCTGTTTATTCCGCTCGCATCGATCGCGGTTGCGTGGCATCGCCTATTGCTGACCGGCGAGCGCGATACCTCCATCATTTATCTCCGGCTCGACCGGCTTGTTTTTAGCTATTTCTGGCTCGCTGTAGTCGTCTACGTAATCGCGCTGGCGCCAATCCTAGTACCGTGGGCTCTGGGTTCGACAGCAAAGTTTGTTGTCGCCATGCTCGGCGGCGACACCGAAGGCAAATCCGCGATGGAAGTACTTCTCACGCCCGCGGGATCGGCTGCAATTCCCTTCCTACAGACCGCGGCCGTTATCATTTTCCTGGCCCTCACCTCACGCCTTGCTGTCGTGCTGCCCGGCAAGGCTCTGCGGATTCCCGACCTTTCGATCCGAAAGGCATGGGATGCCACAAGCGGGAATACCTTCAATCTGTTGATGGGCATGTTTGGCTGCTTCCTTCCGTTCCTGGTATTGATCTCATGGGTGCGGGGAATGGGCTTCAATTACTCGGCGGCCGACGGCCCGATGTTACATATCGCGGACTGGCTATTTGTGGAAACGATGGCTGCGTTGTTCAGCCTGATTCAGATCGGGTACCTCTCCTATTGCTTCCAGTATTTCTTTCCCGATCAAGGCGCTGACCAGACCGTGGAAGCTGTGTCAGCCTGACGGCATGTCGAAGGGTCGGACCAAACTGTTCCCCGCGTGGGACTTGGCGGGCAAGTCCTACCGGGCGCTGTTTCAGAATTTTGGTTACGCGCTGAAAATCTGTTGGGCCTGGATCGTGGTAATGGCCTCGGCGATTGTCGCGGCCGATTTGATCCGGAGTGGCTCGGGCGTCCAAGGATCGGGCGAGGAGCTGTCTTCAAGCTGGTTCCTCGCGCTTTGCCTTTGGCTCCTGCTGTTTGCCGCACTGTCGTCGATCGCGGTGGCCTGGCACCGCATGCTGCTGCTCGGGGAACGGGACCCATCGCCGGTCTATTTGCGCATGGATAGACTGGTGGCGGTCTATTACGCCTACGCGCTGCTGGTTTTCTTGATCTCACTGTTGCCCTACGCCGCAGTCTGGGCCGTAGGTCAGCTGCTGAAACTCACCGAAACGACATTTTTTTCCCGGGGCTCCGGCGGGCAGACACCAATCGATTATTTGTTTTCGCAGCAGGGCCTGCTGGGCTTTCCACTGCTACAGATCGCGGCCTTCATCGTACTGGTAATGCTGACCGCGAGGCTCGGCGTTGCCCTCCCCGGCAAGGCAATAGAGGCGCCGGAAGGCACGCTGAAGGCGGCGTGGCGGATTACCCGGGGCAGCTCCTGGGGGCTATTCGTGGGCACCGGAATTTGCGTGCTGCCCTATGTGCTCCTGGTGGGCATGCTGCGCGGCTCGGGCTTCGACTTTTCGCCGAGCGATGGATCGCTGCTCCACGTGCTGGATCGGCTAGCGATTCAAATCCTCTCCATGCTTCTGGGGCTGGTCGAAGTGGGGTTCCTGGCCCACTGCTTCCTCTACTTCTTCCCCAAAAGCAAAGCCGCAATTCGGGCCGGATGAGGTCGCGGCGGCTGGATCAGGCCGCTTCGGTTTCAGCCGCCTGCGGGTCGTAGTTCAGGATCGGCGCGAGCCACTTCTCCGCCCGCTCCAATGTCCAACCCTTGCGGGCGGCGTAGTCCTCCACCTGATCGCGTTCGATCCTGCCCACGCCAAAATAGTGGCTCTTGGGGTGGGAGAAGTAGAGGCCCGACACCGCGGCCCCCGGCCACATCGCAAGCGATTCCGTCAGCGTGATGCCGGTGGCTGCTTCAGCGCCAAGCAAGTCGAACAAGGTGCTCTTTTCGGTGTGATCGGGTTGTGCCGGATAGCCTGGCGCCGGCCGAATGCCCTGGTATTTCTCGCCGATCAGCTCTTGGCTGCTAAGCGTCTCATCTGGCGCGTAACCCCAGAATTCCTTGCGCACGCGCTGATGCATGTGCTCGGCAAAGGCTTCGGCCAAGCGATCGGCCAATGCCTTCACCATGATCTTCGAATAATCGTCATTAGCGCGCTCGAAGCGCCGCGAAATGGCCTCTTCGCCGATCCCCGCCGTCACCGCGAATCCGCCAATGTAATCGGCAAGACCGGTGTCCCTCGGCGCCACGAAATCGGCGAGAGCGGTATTGGCACGGCGGCCGTCACGGGCGATTTGCTGGCGCAGGGTATGGAGCAACCCAATGCGCTCGCGCCGGGTCTCGTCGCGGTAGACTTCGATATCGTCATGGCCGACCGAATTGGCTGGCCAAAGTCCGATCACCGCGTTGGCAGTGAGCCATTTCTCTTCGACGATTTGCGCCAGCATCTCGGAGGCATCGTCATAAAGCTGGCTGGCCGCCTCACCCAATTTGTCGTCGTTCAGGATCTGCGGATAACGCCCCTTGAGCTCCCAAGTAGCGAAAAACGGCGTCCAGTCGATGTAGCGCGCAAGCGTCGCCAGATCGTAATTCTCGAATGCCTTGGCGCCTAAGAACTTCGGCTCCGGCGGCTGATAGGCCTTCCAGTCTATGGGATAATGGTTGGCGCGCGCGACAGCCAGCGGCACCCGGCGCTTCTGCTCGCGCCCCTTGGCGTGGGCTTGCGCCACGCGGGCATAGTCCTGACGAACATCGGCGATATAGCCCTCGCGGTCAGTGTCGGAAAGCAGCGCGCCCACGACTCCCACGGCCCGGCTCGCATCGGTTACATAGATCGCTTGGTTACGCTCGTAGTTGGGGCTGATCTTCACCGCGGTATGGAGACGGCTAGTGGTGGCGCCGCCGATCAGCAGGGGCACGTCGAAGCCCTCGCGCTGCATTTCGGCCGCCACGTGGCACATTTCGTCGAGCGAGGGCGTGATCAGCCCCGAGAGCCCGATGATATCGGCCTTTTCCTTGCGCGCCGTCTCGAGGATGGTCTGTGCTGGCGCCATCACGCCAAGATCTATCACCTGGTAGTTGTTGCACTGGAGCACGACGCCGACGATGTTCTTGCCGATATCGTGCACATCGCCCTTCACGGTCGCGAGCACGATCTTGCCGGCCGCGGGCGCATCCTCCAGCCCCAGCTCCTTTTTCTCCCGCTCGAGATAGGGCAGCAGATAGGCGACCGCCTGTTTCATCACCCGGGCCGACTTCACGACCTGGGGCAGAAACATTTTTCCCTCGCCGAATAGATCGCCCACCACATTCATGCCGTCCATGAGTGGGCCTTCGATCACGTGGAGCGGACGTTTGGCCTGGGCGCGCGCCTCTTCGGTGTCCTCCTCGATATAGGTCGCAATACCAGCGACAAGCGCATGGGCGATGCGGTCATTGACGGGGGCTTCGCGCCAGGAAAGATCCTGTTCCCGCTTCTTGCCGGCCTCACCCCTGTAGCGCTCGGCCACTTCCAGCAACCGGTCGGTGGCGTCGGGACGGCGGTTTAGAATCACATCTTCCACCCGCTCCCGCAGGTCAGGCTCGATCTCGTCATAGACGGCGAGCTGGCCCGCATTGACGATCGCCATGTCGAGGCCAGCTCGAATGGCGTGATACAGGAACACCGAGTGCATGGCCTCGCGGACGGCGTTGTTGCCGCGGAACGAGAATGAGAGGTTCGAAATCCCGCCCGAGACATGAGCATAGGGCAGGTTTGCCTTGATGCGCCGCGCCGCTTCGATGAACTCAATGGCGTAGTCGTTGTGCTCCTCGATGCCGGTGGCGACCGCAAATACATTCGGATCGAAGATGATGTCCTCCGGCGGGAAGCCGACCCGTTCGGTAAGGATCTTGTAGGCGCGTTCACAAATCTCGAACTTGCGGTCTGCCGTATCCGCCTGGCCTGCTTCGTCGAAGGCCATCACAACGACCGCCGCGCCGTAGCGCAGCACTTTTTCGGCCTGCTCGATGAAGGGCGCCTCTCCCTCTTTGAGGCTGATCGAATTAACGATGCCCTTGCCCTGGATACATTTCAGGCCCGCCTCGATCACCGACCATTTGGAGGAATCGATCATCACCGGAACCCGGGCGATGTCGGGCTCGGACGCCACCAGCTTGAGGAACCTCTCCATGGCGGCCTCGGAGTCGAGCATGCCCTCATCCATGTTGACGTCGATGATGAAGGCGCCGCTGGCGACCTGTTCGCGCGCCACATCGAGGGCCGCATTGTAGTCGCCGGCCTCGATCAGCTTGCGGAACCGGGCCGAGCCCGTGACGTTGGTCCGCTCGCCGATATTGACGAAGTTTTGTGCTGCGTTGGTCACTGACGAATTTCCCGAGAGCCCTGCCTATTGATGGACAAACGGCTCTAGGCCGGAGAGGCGCATTACGGGCTCGGTCCGCGGCAGCTCGCGCGGCGGTGTCGCATCCACTGCCTCAACGATCGCCGCGATGTGCTCGGGCGTCGAACCGCAGCAACCACCGAGCACATTGACCAAGCCTTCGCTGGCCCACTCGCCCAGCTGCTCCGCCATCTCCTCTGGCGTCTGGTCATACTCGCCCATCTCATTAGGGAGGCCGGCATTGGGGTATGCCAATACGAAGGTGTCGGCGACCGCCGCGATATCGGCGACAGCAGGCCGCAACTGCTCTGCCCCGAAGGCGCAGTTCATGCCGACCGCAAAGGGCCTTAAATGCCGCAGCGAATACCAAAAGGCTTCAGGCGTTTGGCCCGATAGATTTCGGCCCGAAAGGTCCGTGATGGTTCCAGACAGCATCAGCGGTAGCTCGACGCCGGTCTCATCGAAAACTTGGCAGACTGCGAAACCCGCCGCCTTGGCGTTGAGCGTATCGAAGACCGTTTCGATCAACAGCAGATCGGCGCCGCCTTCGATCAGACCTCGCGTCTGTTCGCCATAGGCCACAACCAGTTCTTCGAATGTGACGTTTCGGTACCCTGGATTGCCCACGTCGGGTGAGATCGAAGCGGTGCGATTTGTAGGCCCGATTGCGCCCGCCACGAAACGGGGCCGCTCGGGCGTCTTGGCTTCGCACGCATCCGCCGCCTCGCGGGCAATGCGCGCTGCCGCCACGTTCATCTCGAAGCTGAGATCTTCCATGCCGTAATCCGATAGCGAAATCGCATTGGCATTGAAGCTGTTGGTCTCCAGAATATCGGCGCCTGCACCTAAGAATTCCCCGTGAATCTCGCGGATGATCTCTGGCTGGGTCAGGCACAGCAAATCGTTGTTGCCCTTGACGTCGGAGCCGTGCTCCTTGAATCGCTCCCCCCGATAGGCGGCCTCATCCAGCCCATAGCGCTGGATCATGGTGCCCATGGCGCCATCCAGGATCAGGATTCTTGCCTGGGCCGCTTTCCTCAAGGCGTCGGCGCGCTGTTTCCGGTTCACGACGCTTTCCTTTCGCGTTCAGGCGGCCGTGCTTGCAGACCTAACGCCCGGCAAACCGCATCCACGAGCGGTGCCCGGTTCAGGGTAAAGAAGTGGAACTCGTCGATTCCCTGCTCGGCCAGTGCCAGCGCCTGTTCCGCGGCTATGTCGGCGGCCACTTGGAGCCGCGCGTCGTCGTCTTCGTCCAAGCCCTCGAAACGCTCGGCGAGCCAATTGGGCACGCTGGTGCCACAACGCTCGGCAAACCCGGCAACTTGCTTGAAATTGTGGATCGGGATCAGGCCCGGCCTAACGGGAACTTCGATACCGCGAGCGCGTACCCGCTCCAGGTAGCGATAGAAGCAGTCGTTCTCAAAGAAGAACTGGGTGATGGCCCGAGTGGCGCCGGCGTCGACCTTGGCATGCAGCATGTCCAAATCGGCGTCTAGGCTATCGCTCTCGGGGTGGCATTCCGGATAGCCGGAGACCGAAACCTCGAAGCCGCCGATCTCACCGATGCCCGCCACGAGCTCGGCGGCATTGGCGTAGCCGCCGGGGTGGGGCTGGTAGGCCTCGCCCACGCCCGAGGGTGGATCGCCGCGGATCGCTACGATGTGCCTGACACCCAAATCCTTGTAGGCGCGTATGACCGAGTCAACCTCGCCACGCGTGGCGCCGATGCAAGTAAGATGAGCGGCAGGCGTAAGCGCCGTTTCCTTGAGGATGCGCTCGACGGTGGCGTGGGTGCGCTCCCGCGTCGAGCCGCCCGCGCCATAGGTCACCGAAATGAAATGGGGTTCGTAGGGCGCCAAATGGCCGATCGACCTCCACAGGGTATGGGCCATCTTGTCCGTTTTGGGCGGAAAGAACTCGAAGGAGACGCGGATATCCGTCTCAGCGGTCTCAGCTCCCACATTTTTGGGCGCGGAACTCATCGCGGTGCCGCCTCCAACTGGGTCTCGGCGGCGGCCGAGGCGGCGTCTCCTTCGCCCGGCTTTCGGGCGAGCCACAGCGAGACCGTAAGTTCTTCGCGTCCATCGCCCGGCTTTAATTCCTGGAACTTTGCGAGATCGAGGCCGGCGTCGGTGACCCATTGGCCAATCTGAGCTTCGTCGAAGCCGAGCCGCTGATGGGCGAACTCCTCACGCAGGAATTCCAATTCGTGCGGGGCAAAATCTACGATCAGCAACCGTCCCCCCGGTGCCAATATCCGAGCCGCTTCACGCAAGGCGCCCGGCGGATCGCTCAGGAAATGCAGGACCTGGTGCAGCACGACCACGTCTGCGACGTCGTCATCGAGGCCAAGCCGGTAGAGATCGCCCTGGCGTACGTGGCAATGTTTCAGTTCGGCCTGCCCAAGCTTGGCCCGTCCATAGGCCAACATGTCTCCGCTAATATCGATGCCGAGTCCCCGGTCGACCCGATCGCTCAGCAGTTCGAGGATGCGCGCAGTTCCGGTGCCGAGATCGACCACCAGGTCGAAGGGACCCTCGCCCAGGGTCTCGACCATGGCCGCCTCGACGCGGTCTTCCGCGACGTGGAGCGCGCGAATCCGGTCCCATTCGGCGGCATGGGCGCGGAAATAGGCCTGCGCCGCCTCGACCCGCTCGCGCCTTATGGCCTCGGCGCGGTCGCGGTCCCGCTCAAGAACAGGGTCGCCCGCATCGAGGGCATCGATAAATCCCCGCGTCAGCCGTGCAACGCCGCCGGTCTCGGCCAACCTGAAGAACACCCAACTGCCCTCACGGTAGCGCTCGACCAGACCCGCATCGGTTAGCAGCTTCAAGTGCCGGCTGATACGCGGTTGGCTCTGGCCCAATATGCGCGTCAAATCCGTGACGTTGTGTTCGCCCGCCGCCAGCAGCGCCAGAACCCGCAGCCGGGTCGACTCGCCGGCAGCCTTCAAGCTGGCGAGCACGCGGGACGTAGACAGCGCTTCGGACATGATAATTCTGAGGGGTTGTGATACTTCAATCACTTAAAAGATATAAAGATATCTTTATATGTCAACCGTAATTGTACAGCTGATGCGCCACTCGCAAGGCAGGGGGTCGCTGATCCGTTATCGGCCTTCAGGTCGCGACGAAGATCGCACCGCTGCCGGTGTCGGCGTCACGCGCTAGCTGAGAAAGACCTCTAAATGCCGTAGCGGTCATGCATCCGGGTGCAGTAATCGACGAGATTCCTTTTCGACAACCCAAAGTCCTTGGCCTCGCATTCGAAAGGCACATAGAGGATGTGCCTCAGTATCGAATAGAGCGAGGCATCGATCCCGTGAGGCTCATCGCCCAGGAAATATGGCTTGTCGCCGAGGAAATCGGATATGGCCTGCAGGTCGATCTTGGCCAGCTCGTGGACCTCTTCACTGGTCCGCCGGCCCATGCCTTGGCCCTCCACCTGCACCTTGATCATTTCGCGGAACTGATCGAGCGGTGCCCGCGACTCTAGCGTAACGTCCCCACCGAGTAGAACCGGCAAGTATGTTTCCCAGCCCGCATCCTCGCGCCACCGGATTTGCATCACCCCCGACCAGAACAGATGCTCCTCCAACAGCCGGCTCCAGGCCAGTGCCAGTGCCTTTTGTTCCGGCGTGAGGTCCTCGTCGAGCGGATCGCCATATTTGTCTTTGAGGTAAAGGATGATGGCGCTCGAATCGGCAACTTTCGTGCCGTCATCGTCGACGATGTATGGGAGTTTTCCGTGCGGCGCGTCCTGCCGTAAGCTGCTCATGTCCTGCGTAATGAGCTGATACTCCAATCCCGTCATCTCGAGATAATTCACCAGCTTGGTCACAAAGGGGCTGGTGTCAGGCAGGTTCCATGCCGAACAGTATTGATAGACTTGAATCATCGATCTTCGACCTCCTTCTATAGTGAAGGCGTGCACGGGCGGGAGCACCCCTCACCCCCGATGGAAATCGCGGGAGGCAGGCGCCGAGGACTATTTTGCAGTGCCTGGCGTTAGGATCAACGCCCTAATTTAATCGGCCTATTCGGCTGACGCACGCGATGGGTCGTTGAGGGCCTTGGCGGTTTCATAACCGGGTCGTGCCGCCGCCCGGTCCCGATAGTCCCTTAGCGGTGCGGGAACGTCTATTTTGTACAACAAAGCCCAATCCAGGCATGAGACCAGCAGGATGTCGGCCGGCCCAAACTGCTCCCCCATCACATATTGCCGTCCGTCCGCCAGCCAGCGCGCCGCCTCATCGAACTGTCGCTCCGCATAAGCCCTCGCGGCTTCGACGGCGACATCGGATGCGCCATAGATTTCGTGCAGTCCCAAGGGAGGATTGTCGTGCATACGGATCGCGTACATGCGGGCGTCGATCTCGGTCATGATGAACAGGGTCCGATCCCGTAGCATGGCCCCCTCGGCGCTATCTGGTGCCGGCATCGGCAGCACATCTCCGCCATGCCGGTCCGCGAGATAATTGACGATTGCGGCGCTCTCGCCGATCTGGACACGGTCATCTTGATAAAACGGTACTTTGCGCCGCTTGGTGAGCGCAAGGAAGTCGGCGTCGTCCATGCCGGCGCTGCGCGGCAGAACCTTCTTGTGCTCGTAGTCCAGCCCGAGTTCGGCCAACGCCCAAAGCGGACGCAATGTACGGGGGGTGCCAATGCCCCAGACCGTTCTGCCCGTGCTCATCCCTCTTCTCCTCTCACTTTCGGTCCGCCAGGGCTACTGTCGGGCGGCGGTTATTGCGGATCCAGCCATCGGGCAAACAGATTGCGCGCCCATAGGCCGAACGACGGGAGGAAATTTATCCACCAAGCACCTATATTGGCATCAAGTATCGTCATTGCTGTCGAGGAACGCCATGCACGCCATATCCATCGGGACCGTGAAACGCGCCCTGGCCGGGTCGCTCTGTCTTTTGGCTCTGATCCTTCTGTTTCCAGCGCAAGGCTGGTCTGAGGCGGATCCGCAGAAAAACCAGGCTCGCCTAAAGCAGGCGATCGCCGGGGATCACCGGGAGGCCAAGAACAAAGCCCGTGACGAATACCGCCGCCCTTATGAGACCCTCACTTTCTTCAACATCGCGCCCGACATGACCGTGGTCGAGATTTGGCCCGGGCGCGGCTGGTACAGCGAGATCCTGGCGCCATATCTCAGAGGCAGCGGCAAACTTTATGCGGCGTCTTACGACAAGGGCAGCGGCGGATACAGGGGCGGGATTCTGAAAGACTATACGGGCAAGCTCAAAGCTCAGCCCGACGTCTATGACAAAATCATCGTTACCGAGCTGTCTCACGAAAAGACCGATATCGCGCCGGAGGGCTCGGCTGACATGGTGCTGACCTTCCGCAACGTCCACAACTGGATGCGGTTCGGCCACGAGAACACCGTGTTCGAGGCGATGTTCAAGGCGCTCAAGCCCGGCGGCGTTCTGGGTGTGGTCGAGCACCGTGCGGACCCGGATGAGATTCCAGACCCCCAAGCCAAGTCGGGCTATGTGCCGGAGGATGCTGTAATCCAGATGGCCGAGGCGGCCGGGTTCAAGCTGGTGGAGAAATCCGAATTGAACGCGAATCCGAAGGACACGCGCAACCATCCCGAAGGCGTCTGGACGCTGCCACCTTCGCTCCGGCTGAACGACAAGGACCGCGACAAATATCTGGCGATCGGCGAAAGCGACCGCATGACCTTGAAGTTCGTCAAGCCCAAGACCTGAGGCGGCCGGCGCCTATTTAACGGTGACCGTTATCACCTCGGACTCGACGGGCGGCATGTGGGGAATGTGGTTGAGGTCGCCCACCACAAGCTGAAGCGTGTGGGTGCCGGGGCTGAGATCTACGATTGTCTCAGTCTGCCCGCCGCCGAAGTGGATGTGCTTCTCATCCTTGGGAATCGCGCTCTCGTAATCTTCGAGTTTTTGATCGACCAAGAGGTGATGGTGGCCGGTCTTTTCGCTTTCGGTTCCCGCGGGCGCGACGCCTAGACCTTTCAATCCGAACTTGACCGTGACGGGACTGGAGACGGTTGCCCCATTGCTGGGCGCGATGAAATACACCTCAGCCCCCTCGGGCGCTTTGACCCGCAGGCTCTCGGCAAGCGCGGGCGCCACGATGAACGCTGCCAGCAGAACTCCCCCCAGGACGTATCGGCTCCTCATTGTCCGCCTCCTTCTGATCGATTCTCGCGGGGCTCAATATAGCCGCAAAAGGATCGGGGCCGAATGGTTGCACCACGGAGCCCCTTGCACTTTACCGTGAAGGCTGGTCCCGTTCATCTGCGATTCATTTGGACCGCTTATTAGTCCAATGCCTCTGAGTTGATGTGCCACCTCCAACTCCGCTGTCGGCGGCGCATTACCCAGGGCACAAGCGGATTTCGCGAAACAGGTCATGGAGAAAGCAAGATGAGGTCACCGATGACTATCGCCAAGACTGGCGCACTGCTGATGATGGGCTTCACCGCCATGGTGACGCTTCCCGCATCGTCCGCGAGCGCCCAGCCCAAGGCCGTCTTCTGCCGCAACTATGCTGATGTCTCGGTCGTGCAGCAGGCCCGCAATCGCCGGCTGCGTTGCGGCTATGTCGGGCCCCGGTGGACGTCATTTTGGCAGGGCCACTACAATTTCTGCTGGGCCGTGCCGCGCGGCACGGCTCGCAACGAAATGCGCGTGCGGCGGCGGCGCATCGTTGCCTGCGGCGGCTGATGCTGCTTCTGTGATTTTGAATGAAAGGCCCTGTCTTCCGGCGGGGCCTTTTTCATTTCGCCTTTGCGATCGGCCAACCCTACGCCCGGCTGAATCGCTTATATTTGATGCGCCGGGGAACGATGGCGTCATCGCCAAGACGCCGTTTCTTGTCTTCCTCGTAATCGGCAAAGTTGCCCTCGAACCACTCCACATGGGAATCGCCCTCGAAGGCCAGCATGTGGGTGGCGATGCGGTCCAGGAAGAAGCGGTCATGGCTGATGATAACCGCGCAGCCCGCAAAATCCTCCAGCGCCGCTTCGAGCGCCGATAGGGTTTCCACGTCGAGATCGTTGGTCGGTTCATCCAGCAGCATCACGTTAGCGCCGCTCTTGAGCATTTTCGCCAAGTGAACGCGGTTGCGCTCGCCGCCTGAAAGCTGGCCGACCATTTTCTGCTGGTCGCCGCCGCGAAAGTTGAACCAGCTGACATAGGCGCGGGAAGCCACTTCCCGCTTGCCGAGCTGAATCATGTCCTCGCCGCCGGAAATCTCCTCCCAAACCGTCTTGCCGTCCGCGAGCGCATCGCGGCTTTGGTCGACATAGCCAAGCTCAACCGTGTCGCCGAGCCGCAGCTTGCCCGAGTCCGGCGCCTCGTCACCGGTGATCATCCGAAACAGCGTGGTCTTGCCGGCGCCATTGGCGCCGATCACGCCGATAATGCCGCCTGGGGGCAGCTTGAATGAAAGATCCTCGATCAACAGCTGATCGCCAAAACCCTTGTTCAGCCCCTGAGCCTCCACCACGAGGTCGCCGAGCCGGGGTCCAGGCGGAATCGAGATTTGGGCACGGCCCGTATCGTCGCGGCCAGCTTCGGCCAACAGATCCTCATAGGCGCGGACCCTGGCCTTCGACTTCGCCTGGCGCGCCCGCGGGCTCGCCTGGATCCATTCGAGCTCGCGCGCAAGCGTCTTTTGCCGGGCTTCATCGTGGCCCTTCTCAACCGCCAGGCGCTTCTGCTTCTGTTCAAGCCATGACGAGTAATTGCCCTCATAGGGAATGCCCTTGCCGCGGTCGAGCTCCAGCGTCCAGCCCGTGATGTGATCGAGAAAGTAGCGGTCATGCGTGACCATGCAGACAGTGCCAGGGTAATCCTCCAAAAAATTCTCGAGCCAGGCGACGGTCTCGGCGTCCAAATGGTTGGTAGGCTCGTCCAGCAGCAGGATATCGGGCTTCTTGAGCAGCAGCCGGCAGAGCGCGACGCGGCGGCGCTCGCCGCCCGAGAGATTGCTCACATCCGCCTCACCCGGCGGACAGCGCAGAGCCTCCATGGCCATTTCGACTTGGGCATCCAGATCCCACAGATTCTGAGCCTCGATCTCGTCCTGCAGGGCCGCCATCTCATCGGCCGTCTCGTCCGAGTAGTTCATGGCAAGTTCGTTGTAGTGCTCCAGCTTGGCCTGTTGTTCGGCGACACCCTCCTTGACGTTGCCGGCCACGTCCTTCGCCTCGTCGAGTTCGGGCTCCTGGGGCAGATAACCCACCGTGACGCCATCGGCCGCCCACGCCTCGCCGGCAAACTCAGTGTCGAGCCCCGCCATGATCTTCATCAGTGTCGACTTGCCCGAGCCGTTGACGCCGACCACGCCGATCTTGGCGCCTGGCAGAAACGCAAGGGTGACGTCCTGCAGCACCGGCTTGCCGCCCTCATAGGCCTTGGTGAGCCGGTTCATGACAAAGACGTATTGGGGTGTGGACATCAGCTCGATTCGTGAAGTTGCGTGGATTGAAGATCAAAGAAAATTGCGCGCCCTTCTAGCCAATCCCCGTGGCAAGCTCAATAATCATCAAGTCCCAGTCCCTGGAGTTCTCCCATGACCGCGCCAGCGCCCGAACCGACTTCCGACCAAAAGCAGCTGCTCTATTTCGCGGACCCGATGTGCTCCTGGTGTTGGGGGTTCTCGCCGGTAATCTCGGGACTCGCCGAGCTGCATGGCGACACACTGCCGATCAGGCCCATCATGGGCGGGCTGCGCACTGGCAACGACAAGACGATGACCCAGGAAGCCAAGGACGAAATTCGGGAGCATTGGGAACACGTGCATGACGGCACCGGCCAACCCTTCAATTTCGACTTTTTCGACCGCGACGACTTCGTCTACGACACCGAGATGGCATGCCGGGCGGTGGTGACGGCGCGCGGCGTCGAACCCCGCATCGGCCTCTCGCTGTTGGCCCGGCTGCATCAGGCCTTCTATGCCGAGAACCAGGACATCACCGACCGCGACACGGTGGTCGCGCTTGCCGTGGATGACGGATTGGACGAGGCGAATTTCATAAATACCTTCGATTCCGATGCGGCTAAACAGGTCACGGCGTCCGACTTTCAAATCACCCAGAAGCTCGGCGTTCCTGGCTTTCCGACCTTGCTGGCTGGAACCTATGATGAGGGCTTCGGGCTGGTGACCACCGGCTACCGGCCGCTCGAAGACCTTGCCGGCCCGATTGCCGAATGGCTCGAAGAGAAATCCGATTGAGGCCAACCGCCCCATTAGTTCGTAGTTATCGCGACACCCAATTCGAGCTGTTTTTCCTTTTCGCCCGCAGGTGGGGGAACCTCAATTCCGCGCTGCGCCGCGGGCCGCTCCGCGATCCGATCGATCCATTGCTGCAGATTGTCGAGCCCGTCAACCTGAAGCCGCGCCCAGCGGTGGGCCTTGACCCAGGCCCAGTTGGCGATGTCGGCGATGCTGTAATCGCCGCAGAGATACTCCTTTCCCTCTAAGGCCCGGTCCAGCACTTCGTAGAGCCGGCGCCCCTCATTGTGATAGCGCTTGCGGGCCGCCGGTACGTCTTCCGGGAAATACCGCTCGAAGACCACCGCCTGGCCCTGGATGGGGCCGATATTGGCCATCTGAAACATCAGCCACTGGATGACGTCGAACCGCCCTTTGGTGTCCGTCGGCATTAGCTTGCCGGTCTTCTCGGCGAGATAAATCAGGATCGCGCCCGACTCGAAGATCGTAAGGTCATCGGCGTCCCGGTCCACGATGGCTGGAATTCGACCGTTGGGACTGAGCGCCAGAAACTCGGGGCGCCTTTGGTCTCCCTTCGTTAGATCAACGAAACGAACTTCGTATGGAAGCTCCAGCTCTTCGAGGGCGATGGAGATCTTCCAGCCATTCGGCGTGGCGGCGGTGTAGAGGTCGATCATGGTTGGGTACCCGGCTTGATTGGAACGTCAGGCGCGCGCGGTCGGACGCGAGGTCACGTTCTGGAACCAGCGCGTGAGACTCGTGTGGTCTTCTGGAATCCGAAGCCCAATCGCCTTCGCGACGATCAGGCTGCACTGCAAGGTGATATCGGCCACCGTATAACGGGGCACCGCAATGTACTCGCGGGTCGCAAGCTCCCTGTCGAGCCAGGCCATGCGCTGTCTGACCCGGTCGCTCGCAAGCTCGCCATAGGTCTTGGCTTGCGGTATCCGGCCCTCCCAAAAGGGATGGCTGTGCTGGAAGGCGTGCATCACCGGCACGGCAACATCCAGCTCCATGCGCCGGTCCCACATCTCGATTTGCGCCTGTTCCAGCGGATTATGGCCGAACAAGTTGGGCTCGGGATGGAGCGACTCGAAATAGCGGCAGATCGCGATGGACTCCGTCAGGATCGTCCCGTCGTCGAGTTCCAGAGCCGGCATGGTCCCCATTGGATTGATCGCCAGATACTCGGGCGTAGCGTTTTCGCCCTTCATCATATCGACTTCCTGAAGGGGGATTTCCACGCCCTTTTCGGCAAGAAAAATGCGGACCCTGCGAGGATTGAGTCCGCTGCTCAGATCGTAAAGCTTCATCTGCTCACCTTAATTGATCGGGCTACCGGGGCCTACAGCTTTACCGCACGAGAGCCCCGCTGATTATTGATTGAAGAGCTTCGGCAGCCGTTCTTTCAACGCCGCCGCCAACAGGTCCAAATGGTTCTCGCGCATCGGTGTTATTTGGCCCAGCGCCTCGCCGAATGCGTCTGGGTTGAGCGAGGTGATCGGCAGATACCGGCACCAGTCCTGCTGCAAGAGATACTCGCGATATTCCGCCTCTTCCGGCTTGAAGGAATGATTTTCCGGCGACACCCCGATCACGGGCAGCCGCGCGGCAATCGCCTCGGAAATCATTGTGCTGGAATCTTCGCTGCAAACGATCGCATCGGCGCGGGCGAAGATTTTCGACAACGTGCCGGGACCCGCCCAGCGGTAATCCAGGAAGTCGCCGACAACTTGCTTGTCCTTAGCGAGCGCGAACACCTCCTCGGCGATTGGGTCGGGCGTCCGCCTGGACGTGGAGACCAGCCAACGGGTGCCCCATTGGGCCGAGAGCCGCCGCGCAAAATCGAGCAGCCGGCGCCATTCCTCCTCGCGATAGCGAAACAGACCGGAGTCGCCGCCGATCAGCAATCCGGCGAGCTTCGGCGGATTGGCTCCGTCGTATTGGGGAATGGCTTTGGGCCGGCCGAGCGCTTGCGGGTCAATGGCGCTGGGCTTGAGGGCCACCAGATGCCCCGGCTTGCCAGCAAAACGCTCGTACGATGTTACGGTGAGGCTGACGTCTTCCGGCGCCACCGTCCGCAGCGAGCCGCAAAAGATGTTTTGTGCCCCCAGCGCGCGGGCTGCCGCCACGTTGGCGGGAAGCGTCTCGCCACCGGCGGAGATCACCAGATCGGCGCGCGGCAGCGCGGCCACCTCCACGCCGTAACCCGCTTGCAGCACCCGCTCTGGCTCGGTCCCCCGGGAGTTCAGCCATCTGAGGCTCCGGGTCGGAATCAGCCTACGGCGCGAAATGCGCAGCTCGGTGGTCTCGACATTGCCCAAGCGCATTAGTGCGGCGACCACGCCTTGCGAAAGGTGGTAGTGCCCCGGCCGGTCGTCTGCGAGCAACAGTATTTTCAAACTGCTCATCAACGCGACTCCAAAGCCATTGCGTCTCGCGCCCCCGTCATTAAAGTCCTGCCCGCACCGCTCGTCCGGTCCGGCATATAAGGAGCTCCAAAACCGATGACCGACACTTCGAGACGCCTGATCCCGCGCGCCAAGCTGTTCGGCAACCCCCAGCGTGCGATGTGCCAGCTCAGCCCCGACGGCCAGACGCTTTCCTGGCTCGCGCCGCGCGGCGGCGTTCTCAACATTTGGACCGCGCCGGCGGGCGATCTTCGGGCCGCGCGGCCGGTGACGGACGACAGGGTTCGGGGCATTCGCTTCTACGGCTGGTCACGCAACAGCATGTACCTGCTCTACATCCAGGACGAGGCGGGTGACGAGGATTGGCACGTCTATAGCGTGCTCGCAAGCGGCGGTGACGCCCTCGATCTGACACCCATCAAAGGCGTTCATGCCCAAATCGCAGGCTCGAGCTGGGACGCGCCAAACACCTTGATGATCGGCCTGAACGACCGGGACCCAAAGTGGCACGACCTTTACCGGATCGACCTGGAAACCGGCGAGCGCGAGCTTGCGATGCTGAACGAGCACGAATTCGGCAGCGTTACCCTGGACCGCAGCCTGAATCCCCGTCTAGCACAGCGACCGCTCATCGAAGAAGGCGGGCGCGAGGTGTTCCGTTTCGAGGCCGATGATTGGGCGCCCTTCTTCCGGATTGGCCATGCCGATGAACTGGCGACTGGCTTCATCGGCTTCGACCGCGAGGGTCGCAATGTCACCATGCTGGACTCGCGCGGACGCGACAAAGCGGCGCTCACCCGCCTGGACTTCAATTCGGGCGAATCACAGGTCCTGGCCGAAAGCCCAGACGCGGACGTCTCCGACATCCTCTCCCATCCCACCACCTATGAAATCGAAGCCTATGGCGTGAACTATCTGAGGCTCGAATGGACCGCGCTCTCGTCCGGCATGGGCAAGGAGCTCGCATTTCTCGAATCCGAGCTGAGGGGCGAAATCCACATCGCCAGCCGGACAAAGGCGGACGATTACTGGATCGTTGGTGCCTCTGCCGCCGAGTCGCCCGAGACCTACTATCTCTATCATCGGGGCAGCCAAGCGCTGGAGCGCCTGTTTACCAGCCGCCCCGATCTCGAAGACGAGAGGCTGGCGCCGATGCATCCGGTCACGATCCCGGCGCGGGACGGGCTGGAATTGGTGTCCTATTTCACCATGCCGGCGGATCAGGCCGGAGAGCGCCCAATGGAGCCCTTGCCCATGGTGCTGCTGGTCCATGGCGGCCCCTGGGCGCGCGACCTCTACGGTTACAACGCCCAACACCAATGGCTCGCCGACCGCGGCTACGCGGTGCTCTCGGTCAATTTCCGCGGGTCGACGGGACTCGGCAAGGAATTCGTCAATGCGGCGGATCTTGAATGGGGCCGCAAGATGCATGACGACCTGATCGATGCGGTCGAATGGGCGGCGAGCGAGGGCATCGCCCAGCGCGCCAAGATCGCGATCATGGGCGGCTCCTATGGCGGCTACTCGACGCTTGCCGGACTGACCTTTGCGCCGGAGGAATTCGCATGCGGGGTCGATATCGTCGGGCCGTCCAACTTGGAGACCTTGCTCGCCACGATCCCCGCCTATTGGACGTCCTTCTTCGAGACTCTCTGCCGGCGCGTTGGCGACCCGCGAACCGATGAGGGATTGGCGCTGTTGAAAGAGCGCTCGCCGCTAAATTCTGCCGATAGGATCGCGCGGCCGCTGTTGATCGGTCAGGGCGCCAACGACCCCCGGGTCAAGCAGGCCGAGTCGGACCAAATCGTCACGGCCATGAAGGACAAGAAGCTGCCCGTCACTTACGTGCTCTATCCCGATGAGGGACACGGCTTCGCCCGCCCCGAAAACCGAATGTCGTTCTATGCGGTCGCCGAGGCCTTCCTAGCCGAGCATTTGGAGGGCGCCTATGAGGCGATCGGGGACGATTTCGAGGGCTCAAGCATCGAGGTGCCTGAAGGCGCCGATCAAGTAAGAGGGCTTGGCGCGGCACTTGATGCCCGGCCGGCGGCAGCGGAATAACGGCTCGGCCAGCCCTCAAGCTGAAAGTCTTACGCCATGGTCGACGAGAGCCAATCAGATCAGCGCAAGGAATTGATCCTCCAGACCATGGTGGCGATCGCCGGCGCTGATGGGCGTCTGGTCGAGAGCGAGACCGAAACAATCTGCCGGCTCTATCAACGGCTCACCGGCGACGAGATCGCACCAGTGGACGTCGCGCGCGCCCTAGAGGCTAGGACCACCTCGTCCCTTCATTTGGCCGATCTGCTCAAGAGCCGCCGTGGCGAGCTCGACATGAAGACTCGCGAATCCCTGCTGAAAGCCGCTTATCTGGTGCTGATGTCCGACAAGCGCGTTGCGGCCCGCGAGCGCAAGAAGCTCCACGACTACGCCAGGGCTCTAGAGATTCCCGACATCCACCTGACGGCGATCCTGGAAGACCTGTCGCCGCTGTCGGAATAGGGAAATTGCTTGTGGGCGCGGCTACCTGCAGCCAACCCGAGATCTGAGTCAGGAAACCGATAGGGACAGAAATATCCGCTATGAGACCGAAACCGGACATGCGGAGCACATGCAACCAGGACCAACTCAAAACTGGACCCGATTTGGAGGCGGGTCGGAGACTACGTGGTGCGGCGCAGGTCGGGATGCAGACTCTTGCCCAGAATATGTTCTGAACGACCGATTACGTGGACAGACGATCCGACAATGAGCGGATCGGGGCCTCGCACGACGTGCTCGTCCTTGTCGGGATAACGCAACGATGCCAGGAAGTGCTGCATACAGTTGAGGCGGGCACGCTTCTTGTCATCCGATTTTACGATGACCCACGGAGCATCGGCCGTATCCGTATAAAAGAACATCGCCTCCTTGGCCTCGGTATAGTCATCCCACTTGTCGAGCGACGCGCGGTCGACGGGCGACAGCTTCCAGCGCTTAAGCGGGTCCGCTTCCCGTGACTTGAAACGGCGACGCTGCTCCTCCTGAGTAACTGAGAAGTAGTACTTAAACAAACGGATGCCGCTGCGGACCAGCATGCGCTCAAACTCGGGACATTGGCGCATGAACTCCAGATATTCGTTCGGTGAGCAAAAGCCCATAACCCGTTCGACGCCCGCGCGGTTGTACCAGGAGCGATCGAACATCACGATCTCTCCGCCCGACGGCAGGTGTTCGACGTAGCGCTGGAAGAACCACTGGGTGCGCGCACGTTCTCCCGGTTTGGGAAGCGCGACCAACCGCGCTCCGCGCGGATTGAGGTGCTCCATGAAGCGCTTAATTGTTCCGCCCTTTCCGGCTGCATCTCGCCCCTCAAAGAGCACTACAATCCGCTCGCCCGCGTCCTGCACCCAGCTTTGCACCTTGAGCAGCTCGACCTGGAGTTCGGCCTTTCGGTTTTCATAGACCGACGTCTTCATTTTTGAGCTGTAAGGGTAGGCTCCGGTTTCGAAGGCCCGCCGGACCGCCTCGGGGTCGTGGCGCATCTCGGCGAGCGCGTGGAGCACTCCGCCCGACTTTGTTCCAACGCCTGAGGAGGCTTGCGACTTGTGCGCCTTGGCATCCTTCTTTGACTTGACTTTGACCGGTGTTGCTTGCTCGCCGACCGCCTTTTTGGGCTGCTGGATTTGGGCGTTCGCATCGGGCGATGCCGAAAGCGGCTGTGATGCTGCGGCTTCCGGTTCAGCCGATCCGCCTAGCGAGTTTGCCCGATCCTTCTGCGCCATCTCTTCCTCCACACTTCAAACTCTCATAGTACGATCAAGTCGAACCTTCGCATTGATCAATATCTACTGTAGCCGCCAATCGTACAAATGCGAATTTGTGCGGCAATTCGACCCTCGGCAGCCTACCTGCCTTGGTGATGCTGTCCGGCGCGCATCGGTGATGTCCGCGATCGAAAAGGCATCGCCAGCGAGATAACCGCTCCCTGCGAGTTGCTTGTCGATCTTATCGAAGAAGCGTCCCATGCTCTGGGTTCCGCGATCGACTAGGGCAGGGATTTGCGGCACGCCGCCGGGCACGCCCGGAGCCCCCCGATCTTCGAAGAGCGGCAGGCTGTTGCGCACCGCCTCCGCCGCGGCCCCGAAGCCCTCCAACTCGGCCCGGCGATTCCACATTTCGATGACGGCCTTCTCTTTCGA
>Ga0209633_10000620_pt1 | contig 40255 bp, 12 predicted proteins | sample Cruoilmetagenom1_FD_187290 | JGI IMG/M metagenome (GOLD analysis project Ga0209633, IMG submission 187290) | Oil polluted marine microbial communities from Coal Oil Point, Santa Barbara, California, USA - Sample 1 (SPAdes) (version 2) | ecosystem: Environmental > Aquatic > Marine > Oil seeps ...
AATATTTTACACCTCAATAAAGTAAAATCTATTAAAAACCAACTCATTGAAAATAGATGGGATTTAGATGCTACTTTAAAGTTATTATTAAAAATTAGTTTTTAAGGGATTGGGCTGATAATATTATAACATATATTTAAACTGTTTTGTTTTTTGGAAAAATTATTGTATAATAGAGTTTATTTCAAACTGAAGGGTTTTCTTATGGCAGAGATTAGAGATAGTGAGATAGTAGAGTATAAAAACAAAAAAGTTCGATTAAAAAAAATACCTGAAAAAGAGGAAAATGTATCTGTATATGTTCGACCTGGTGATGAGGTAGATTTTAATTTAAAAGGTATTAATCTAAACGATTTACAATACAAACTAGTGGGTGGGGATATTATCATAGATATTCCTAATGAAGGTTCATTTACATTTGTATCAATGGCTTTAATGGGATATAGTGATACTCCTCCATTTTTTAATTTTGGTGCTACAAAACTTACTTTAGATACTATTCTATCTGCCATAGAAGAAGTAAATGATTTGCCATTAGAATCTATATCCGCAAGCCTAGAAATAAAAATAGACCAAGAAGCAAAAGATGATGCTCCAAAAGTTGAAAAGCAACCTATAATAATTATTCAAGAGGTTGAAGTTCTTACAGAAAAAGAGATTGATGAACCTAATGAAAATGTGGGTCAATTTACTCAAGAAGCTGTAGAAGTGGCTGAAGCTGATCCTGTACTTTTTACATCAACTGAAACAAAAACAAAATCTTCAACTGAAGATGAAACAGCTGTCACAGAAGGTCTTAAACCAACTTTAACTTTTGATATAGATATTCAGCATATTCAAGTTTCAGACAGTACAACTTCAAATGTTCTTACTGTAGAAGGTGGAGGTGGTACATCATATGATAATATTTATCCAAAAACAAATACAACTGCAAATCGAGCTAATACTATAAAACAAACAGATGCGGAAACTATTGATTATAGAAATATTACAAATATTGAAGCAGATTCAGTAGTTATCAATGCAGATGATTCTGCATATTTTGGTACCAATACAATCTCTAGAACTATTGAACTCTCTCCAAATCAACCTATAGGTTTTGCAATAGAAGAAGTTACAATTACTCTTGTTGGGAGTGTGCCTACTGGTTTTAGTGCAAATGGAACACAATCAGGTAATACTTGGACTCTTGCGAAAGATGTTGGATATACCTTAGATTCAGGTGGAAATCTTGAGATAAACATCTCTATGGATAAAAATCAAACTACAGATTTTGAGATAGAGATTAAAGCAACATCTGAATTTAGTATGGATAATATTCCAGAAAATTTAAAAGAAGGGGTAGAAACTCCTGAAGAAACAACACTAGATGCCACAAAAACTTATGGTGTCAATGTCAAAAAAATAGATGATGATGATTTGGGTAATCCAAGTGAATATGAATTTACGCAATTCTTAGATACTACTGGAAATACAATTGAATCAGGATTTGTAATCACTACGAATATAAATGATAATATTATTTATGGTTCAAAAACTGTTGAAAATACGATTAACGGTGGTTTGGCAAATGACACAATTACTACAGGTAATGCAAATGATACAGTAGATGGGAATGATGGAACTGATATCTTAAATTATTCAAGTTATGACAACATTGACAATGACTTGGGAATAGATGCTGATTTGAGTACACTAGATGGTTCTGGTAATGCAACTGTAACAAAAATGTATGCCTCAAATAATACCGATACTATTAGAGAGATTGAAAATATTACAGGTACTCAGGACAATGATACAATAACAGGAGATGCAAATACAAATGTTCTTATTGGAGAATCTGGACACGATACTTTAAGAGGACTTGCTGGTCAAGATACTTTAGAAGGTGGCGCAGGAAATGATACTTTAGAAGGTGGAGCTGATGCGGATATTTTAAAAGGTGGAGCTGGAAAAGATACTGCTAGTTATGAAAATGCTAGTGGTGCAGTAACTGTTGATTTAGATGATGGAAATGAAAAAGGTGTAGCATCAGGTGGTGATGGGAATGATACTTTATATGATATTGAAAATGTTAGAGGTTCTGCTTATGCTGATACTATTACAGGAGATGATTCAACAAATATTTTAGAAGGTCTTGATGGTGATGATCACTTTTATGTAAGTGGTGGAAGTGATATTATTTATGGGGGAAGTAGCACTACTGGAACAAATGTAGGTGAAACATCTGGTGATACTATAGATGCTTCAAACTCTGATGTTGCACATAAAGTTGACTTAGCAGGTGGACAAGTTATAGGTGAAGGTTCTGCTGAAATATACGATGTAGAAAATGTAATTGGTTCAAAAAGTGGTGACCTTATTTCAGGTAGTAATGTAAAAAATACACTTCAAGGTGGAAAAGGTGATGATACTCTTAAAGGTCTTGGAGGAGATGACTTCTTGTATGGAAATGAAGGTGACGATACTTTAAGTGGTGGGGCTGGAGATGACTATATTGATGGTGGAAATGATGCTTTAGAAACTACTGGGGATTTTGTTGATTATTCTGATGTTGGTGGTACAGGTGGTGTACGAGTTGATTTATCTATTAATGATGGAACAACTTCACAAAATACTATTAATGCAGGCGAAGATACTTTAAAAGATATTGAAAATGTAATTGGTACAAAAAATACTGATATAATTATCGATGATGCGAATGATGATAATACAATTTTAGCTTCAGGTGGAGATGATTATATTCTTACCAAAGGTGGAAATGATAGTGTAGATGGTGGAGTTGGAAATGACACCTTAAGTTTTGAAGAGTTTGATAATAGTGTAACTTTTGATTTATCATCAGGAAGTGTACAGTCAACAGATAATGGAAATATCACTATAAATAGTATCGAAAATCTTAAAGGGACAATATTTGGTGACTCTTTAACTGGTTCTTCATCTATAAATGAACTTTTTGGTAACTTTGGAGATGATTATCTTGATGGTAAAGAAAACAATGATACCCTTTATGGTGGAGCTGGAAATGACACTTTAATAGGTGGAGCTGGAAATGATACTTTAGATGGTGGTAAAAATAGTGACTATTCACGATTAACTAACATTGCAAACTCACCTTTAGCAATAATGATAGGAGTTTTAGCAATTTCTGTAACGGGTGCAGATGCAAGTGAATTAATAACAAACTTTTTAAATAAATTTAAAGAAGAAAATGCAACAAGAATTTTAAATGGAGATGAACCTTTAGGGGATATATATAGTGATGGTACTGATATCTTTATCTCAAGTTCTGAAGCTATAACATCTCCTACAAATGTAACAGTAGATAATAGTTTTACTTTTATTGATACAGCTGATTATTCTACTATTGGTTCTGAGTCTATTGAAGTTCAGATGCTAGATGCGGGTGATTCTACTGTAACTGTAACAGATGGTTCTGTGGATACTTTAATAGATATTGAAAGAGTTGTTGGTTCTTCACAAGATGATATTATGTATGGAAATAGTGATGATAATATCTTTTTAGGTGGAAAAGGTAATGACCAACTTACAGGTGGAGCAGGTGCTGATACTATTTATGGTGGCGATGGAGATGACACTATTACAGGTGGAGCAGATATAGATACTTTAGATGGTGGAAAAGGTAATGATACTTTTATTGCAACTGTAGGAGATGGAGCTGATACTATAGATGGTGGAGAGGATAGTGATACATTAGATTATTCTGCATACACAAATACAGATGGAAGTATATCTGTTACTTTAGATGGTGCAACTGAAACAAAAGTAAAAATAGCTGGGGCAGATGAAGATTCTATTAAAAATATAGAAAATGTAACTACAGGTGATGCAAATGATACTTTAAGTGGTGATGATAAAAATAATACTTTAATATCAAAAGGTGGAGACGATACCCTTTCAGGTGGAAAAGGGGATGATACTCTTGATGGTGGAGATAATGGTGTCATAAAAGCTACAAATAGTTCTGGCGATGAAAGTGCTTTGGATATTGCTATTGGTGATATTGTTTTTAACAATGATGGAGATAATACTAATGGTGCAAATACAACATATTATCGAGCGTTAACAGTACAAACAGGTATAGATTTAGACACAGTGGATTTTAGTGCGACGGCAAATTGGGAAGTGTATAAGTATGGGGATACTGTAGATTATTCATATATAGATGATGTTGGTGCAAATACAAAAGGGGTTGTAGTTGATTTGACCGCTGGTACAGCATCTGATATGAGTGGTAGTACGCAGTTTTTAGTAGGAACTGATACTTTAATTGATATAGAAAATGCAAATGGTTCAAAACACGATGACTCATTAATTGGAAATGATCAACTCAATACACTTAATGGTGGAGCTGGAAATGACTTTTTATCAGGTGGTGGCGACTCAGATGTTTTAAATGGTGGAATAGGTAACGACATCTTAAAAGGTGGAACAGGTGATGATGTTTTAAATGGTGGAGATGGTATCGATACTGCTGATTTTTCAGATGCAAATGATAAGATAAATGTTGATTTATCAAGTACTGGTTCTATTGATATTGGAGCGGGACTCGGAAGTGATACTTTTAACTCTATTGAAGGTGCTATTGGTGGAAATTATGATGATACTTTAAAAGGTACATCAGATGCAAATACTTTAATAGGAGGTGGTGGAAATGATACACTTCTAGGAAATGGAACTTCTACTGCAATAGCTGGAAGTTATGATTATCTTGATGGTGGATCTGGTGAAGATGATTTTGTTAGTTTTGATGGAGAGACTAATGATGTCACAGTTAATTTAGGACTAGATTATTCAAGTGATACTAGTGAAGGGCATACTTATAATGATAGTGATAATACTGTTTATAATTATCAAGATGGTGGAGCTGCTGGTAATCTACAAATTAAAAATGTAGAAAATCTTCAAGGTGGAGATGGTGATGATACTTTTATAGGGAATAGTTCTTCAAATACACTTGAAGGTGGAGATGGTGATGATTGGTTAAGTGGTAATTCAAATAACAACTTACTTGATGGTGGAACAAATACAGCAGTTGGTGATACTGCTGATTATTCTAGTATTACTAGTGATGTTGGGATAAAAGCTGATATGAATGCTGGGACTGATGGTGCAAATGAATTTGGAGAGATAGAGTACAATGCTACATTTGTAGATACTTTAAAAGATATAGAAAATATCCGTGGTTCAAAAAATGATGACCAAATCATTGGTGACACAGATGATAATGTAGATAACCTTTTTGAAGGTATGGCAGGAGCTGATACTATAAGTGGTGGAAGTGGAAATGATACTATTTATGGTAATAATAAAACAAATACAGATTCAAGTGATGATTTAGCTGATACTATAAGTGGTGGAAGTGGAGCTGATACTCTTTATGGTAACGCAGGAGATGATACTTTAAGTGGTGATACAGGAGCTGATACACTTTATGGTGGAGCTGGAAATGATAGTGTAAATCTTTCATATCTAAATACAACAGCAAATGGTGCTATAGTTGATTTTGTAAATAATACTACAAATGATGGAACAGATATTGATACATTAGATTCAATTGAGAGTGCAATAGGAAGTGATAATGCAGATACTTTTAAAATGGATAGCTCTTTTACAAGTGATACAAATACAATTGATGGGAAAAATGGCGTTGATGTATTAGATTATTCAGATTATACAGTAAATGGTATCACCGTAGATTTAGGAAACGAAAATGATCAAGAAATAGTATCTGGTGACTTTGATGCTATTAAAGATGTAGAAAACCTAATTGGTGGAACAAAAAATGACACTTTAACAGGTTCAAGTATAAATAATAGTCTTGATGGAAATGAAGGAAGTGATAGGTTTTATGGTTCAAATGGAATAGATACTATTAATGGTGGAGTTGATAGTGATGGAACATTAGATACGGATGTAGCAGATTATTCAAAAATGACAGCAAAAGTTGTTGTAACAGGAAGTGGTACCTCTTATACTGTACTAAAACCAGATGGAAATAGTGATACTTTAACAAATATTGAAGAAGTACAAGGTAGTGATTATAAAGATACTATGATTGGAGATAATTCATCTTCAAATGATGATATTTTTAGAGGCGGAGATAATTCAGACTTACTAGTAGGTAATCTTGGAGCTGACTCTTTATATGGAGAAGAGGGTGATGATACTTTAAGAGGTGGAGTTGGAGATGATTATCTTCATGGTGGAACAGGTGGTAGTGATACAGCTGATTTTTCAGATGCTACTGGAAGTGGAATAGATGTAAACTTATCCCAAATTGGAGGTCAAGCAGTAGGTGGAAACTTAGGAACTGATACTCTTGTAGATATTGAAAATGCAATTGGTTCAGACTTTGCAGATACAATCACAGGAAATGATGATGCCAATATCATAAAAGCAGGAGATGAAAATGATACTATCTCTGGTGGAACTGGAGCAGATGCTCTTTATGGAGAAGATGGTGATGATACATTTAATTTCTCTGCTACTGTAGGTGAGTCAACAGGGGATTACATCAATGGTGGAGCTGGAGTTGATACAGCTGATTATAGCAACTTAATATCAAATATTGAATTAGATTTAAATGAAGAAAACAATGGCTCTACATATGTCAAAGTTGGTTCAAATACTTTAGACCACCAAATTGAAAATGTAGAAAATATCAAAGGAACTGCACAAAATGATAATATCTCAGGAAATAGTAGCCAAAATACCATAGATGGTGGAGCTGGAGATGATATTTTAAATGGTGAAGGTGGAGTGGATGCTTCAAATCTTGATACACTTATTGGTGGATTGGGAAATGACACTTTTATTGTAAATGATACTGGATATACTGTATATGATGGAGAAACAGGACAAGGTACTAATTTTATTGATACAGTTGATTTTTCAAAAATTGCAAATGACTCAAACGATAAAGTTAATGTTAATTTACAAGATGGAACATTTACTTTAAATGCTGCTACAATTAATGAAACAACATTTAAGGGCATCGAAGGTGCTATTGGTGGAGCTGGAGATGATACTATTGTGGGAACTACTACAGCAAATACACTTATAGGTGGTGAAGGTGATGATACACTTTTAGGAAATGGAGCAAGTAGTGGAATTGACTATATAGATGGTGGAACTGGAAATGAAACCAATGGAGATTTTGTAAGTTTTAATTATGCTGGTGCAAATGGAGTAACCGTAGATTTATCAAATGGTTCTACACAAGATATTAATAATGATTCCGTAGACGATTTACAAATATTAAATATAGAAAATCTTGAGGGAAGTGTAGGAAATGATTCTCTAACAGGAAATGCTTCAGATAATATTTTAAAAGGTTTAGATGGTAACGATACTTTTGTTTCAAGTGCTGGAGATGACACTATTTATGGTGGAGATGAATCAACAGATAGCAATACTTACACCGATGTAGTAGATTATTCAGCTGGTTCAAAAGTAAATGTTGATTTAACAAAAACTACACAACAAGTTACAAAAACAGATGGAACAGATACTTTAGATGGTATTGAAAAAATAATTGGTTCTGGCGAAAATGATACTTTAAAAGGAGATGCAGAAGAGAATACATTTGAAGGTGGTGCTGGAAGTGATACTTTAGAAGGTGGAGCTGGAGATGATAGTCTTGATGGTGAAGCTGATGATGATATTTTAAGAGGTGGAATTGGTGATGATATCTTAGTTGGAGGTACTCATGGAACAAATGGTGATACAGCTGATTATAGTTTAAGAGACGAAGCTATCTATGCAGATTTATCAAATGCTACACCACAAATTATAGTTGATACTTATGATGGTGCAAGTGATGCAGATGTTACACACGAATTTGTTTCAACAGCAGGAGCTACAAAAGATGAGGTAGATTCAATCACAGGAATTGAAAATATCACAGGTGGATCAAATGCTGATACATTTATTGGAAATAGTGATGCAAATACTCTAAAAGGTGGAGCAGGAGCTGATACATTTATAGTAAATGATACTGCAAATGTAGCTGGTGATTATATAGATGGTGGAAGCGAAACGGGTGGAGCTAGAGGAAATGATACTGTTGATTATAGTGCATTAGGAACAAGTGAGAGTGTAAACATAAGTTTAAATGATACCGCAGTTGCAAATGTAACTCTATCTGGAACAGCAAATCATCATAAACTTATAGATGTAGAAAATATTATAGGTACAAAAGGAACTGATACTATAGAAGGTGATAGTGCAAATAATATTTTAGATGGAACAAGTGGTACAAATGATACTTTATCTTATGCTAACTCATCAAACGGAGTGTATGTAAACCTTAGTGATTCTCAAATTACTACAGATATATCAGGTGATGGAAGTGCTGATGGAATCATCGCAAATACAGCTAAAGGTGTAGTTGATAATAGTGAAATAGGTGTTGATACCGTTACTAACTTTGATGATGTAGTTGGTGGAATTGGAAATGATACTATAGTTGGTAGTAGTGGATCAAACACATTAACAGGTGGCAATGGAGATGATCTTCTTCTAGGGCTTGATGGTGCAGATAAATTTATCGGTGGTTTAGGGAATGACACAGTTTCATATTTATTGGATAATTTAGGAGTTAATGTAAGTTTAAGAGATGCAACAGGAACTGATGGTTGGGGTAATACTGATACTTATGAAACTATAAATAATATTACAGGTTCTATTTATAATGATACGATAGAGGGAGATGCAGGAACTAATACTTTAGATGGTGCAGGTGGAAATAATACTTTAACATATGAAAATGTAACAGTAGGTGGAGTAACTGTAAACTTATCTCAAGAGATAAATGACACAGGAAGTGATGGAACAGATACTATCAAAAACTTCCAAAACTTAATTGGTTCAGAAACTCAATCAGATAATCTAACAGGTAATAATGAAGTAAATACTATCAAAGGTCTTGGTGGAAATGATACTATAGATGGTGGGACAAATTCAGATGAGTTGTATGGTGGAAGTGGAAATGATACATTTAAAGTAACTTTAGGTGATGGTAGTGATACAATTGATGGTTATAAAGCTACTCTTACAGATAATAATGACGATTCAAATAAAGACACCGTAGATTTTGGTGCGATAGATTCAGGCTACCATGTGGAAGTTGATTTACAAACAAGTAATAATGCAGTAGTAACAAATGGAACAACTACAGACCAAACCGATACTTTATCAAATATTGAAAACATCATTGGTACATCTCAAAATGATATTATCATTGGAAATGATGAAGTTAATATCATTGATGGTGGAGCTGGAGATGATCAAATCACTGGAAATGGTGGAGCAGATACTTTAAAAGGTGGCACAGGAGCAGATACTTTCAAAGGTGATAATTTTGCAGGTGATATTATAGATGGTGGTACAGGAGCAGATGGAACTGGTGATACAGTTGATTATACAGATTTAAATAATAAGGTTACAGTAACATTAGCAGAGAGTGGTTCATATACAGAAGTAGATATAGGTACTAGTTTAGCAGATCATAAAATTGCAAATATTGAAAATATCACAGGTTCAAGTGTAGGTGATGTAATAGTAGGAAATACACAAGCAAACACTATTTTAGGTGGAGCTGGTGATGATACTATTGATGGAGGATTGGGAGCTGATCATTTAGATGGTGGAGAGGCAAATCAAAATACCCTTTCTTATGAAAGTATTTCAAAATCTGTAAGAGTTGATTTAGGAAATAATAGTGCTATTACTGACTTAGATAGTGATGGATTTTCATATGATGGAAGTGGAAATAATACAGATGCAGATGATGAACAAGATACTATTTTAAACTTCAAAACTGCTATTGGTTCAACAGTTGGAGATACTTTAATAGCTGGAGATAGCGGAAATTCACTTTTTGGTTCAGATGGGGAAGATACTTTAATATCTGGTGCAGGGGCTGATTATTTAGATGGTGGATTAGATTCTGATAGATTTATACTTAGTGCAGATAATCAAGAAGACATAATTCAAGGTGGGTCAGGTACAGGAAGTGATACTGTTGATTATAGTGCATTAAGTGCTTCAAATCAAATTACTGTTACCCTTAATGGTTCAGGAATTTCAACAGTTACAATAAATAGTGATACAGCAGATAAAATTCAAGATATTGAAAATGTAATGGGGACTAAAGGTGATGATACCATTACAGGAGATGGTTCTGTAAATATTCTTGAAGGGAATGAGGGGAAAGATACCTTATTAGGTAAAGCTGGAGAAGATACTTTACGAGGTGGAGATAATGATGACATCTTAAAAGGTGGAGATGATGTTGATTACCTATATGGAGACGATGGAGATGATACTTTAGACGGTGGAGAAGGGATAGATTATCTAGATGGTGGAACACATACAGATGGTATAGGTGATTTCGTTAGTTTTTCTTCAGAAAGCACTAAATCTCTTGATTTAAATCTAAAAGAGGTAGATGGTAGTGGATATGCACAAGCAAAATTAGATAATGTTGGAGATGATTATTTAAAAGATATTGAAAATATAACTGCAACTAATCAAAATGATACAATTGTTGGAAATAGTTCTATAAATACTATTGTTGGACTAAATGGAGATGATATTATCACAGGTGATGGTGGAGCAGATATTTTAGATGGTGGAAAAGGTGATGATATTTTCAAAGCTGGTATCTATAATACTACAACTAATCTATTAGAAGATGGAGATGATGGTGCAGATGTTATAGATGGTGGAACTGATTCTGAAACAAACGGTGATACTGTAGATTATAGTGTCATAAGTAAATCTATAAATGTAACATTAGCAGATGATGCAGACACAGATGCAACTGTAAATATTACAGATTATGATAATGATACTATTAGAAATATTGAGAATATCACAGGTTCAAAAGTAGATGATATTATTTCTGGAAATAAAGAAGATAATACTTTAAAAGGTGATGCAGGAGACGATACCCTTTATGGTGCAGGTGGAGATGATGTATTAGATGGTGGAGATCATACTTTAGGAGATACAGCAGATTATACATTAGCAAATACAGCTATTACTGTTGATATGTCAAATACAGCTTGGGAAGTTTCAGATGATGGAGATAGTGGGAAAGATAATTTAATAGATATAGAAAGAATTATAGGTTCTACAAACAATGATATTATGAGTGGTTCAACGAGTTCTGCTAGTTCTGATACTTTTTATGGTGGAGCTGGTAGTGATACAATTTCAGGTGGGCTTGGTGCTGATGAGTTAAAAGGGTATGGATTAAGTACAGGAACTGATAGTGATCTTGATACTGTTTCTTACTCTTATGTTGGAAGTGCCGATGAGGTAACTGTTGATTTAAGTACTGGGACTGGTGTTGTAACAGTAGGAGCTGATATATCAGATAGTGATACTTTAAGTGGTTTTGAAAATGTTATTGGTGGAGCAGGTGCAGATAATATTACAGGTTCAGATGTTGCAAATATTATCCAAGGTGGTGATTCTAATGATACTATCACAGGTGGTCTTGGAGCTGATAATTTACAAGGTGAAGCTGGGCAAGATACTTTTATAGCTACAAGTGCAAATGATGGGATAGATGCTATAGATGGTGGAGCAGATAAAGATACAGTAGATTATTCTGCTTTAGGTGCATCTAATAATATTACAAGTTTAACTTTAGCAGAAACAGGTAATACTGCTACTATTGCTATTACAGGTGGAGATGCTGATACCCTTACAAGTATTGAAAATGTTATAGGGACACAAGGGAGTGATACTATTGTAGGTAACTCTCAATCAAATATCTTAAAAGGTGGAGCTGGAGATGATTCACTTGATGGTAAAGGGGATGATGACTCTTTATATGGAGAAGAAGGAGATGATTATCTAAAAGGTGGAACAGGAGATGATTATTTAGATGGTGGATCAAACACTGCTATTGGAGATACTGTAGATTATTCAGATGCAATATTAGCAGTAACTGTAGATATGTCAGGAAGTTCTGTTGAAGTTAATGCAAATCTTGGAACAGATACATTAGTAGATATAGAAAATGTAAAAGGTTCAAACTATGATGATACTTTTTATAGTGATATAAACAATGCAAATACTTTTTATGGAAATAGTGAAGTAGTTGTTGGAGATACTGTAGATTATTTTAATTATGCAAATGGTTTAACAGATTCTGATGATAAAATAGTAGCCGATATGACTTCTGGAACTGTAGAACTTACAGATGGTGGAGTAGTAACAGTTACTGATAAACTTGATGGAATAGAAAATATCACAGGAAGTGCTGGAGATGATACTATTTCAGGTGACGGAAATAAAAATACCCTAAAAGGTCTTAGTGGTGCAGATGTTATTTCAGGTGGAGCTGGAAATGATATTTTAGATGGTGGAGATGGAGATGATGATACTGTTAGTTACTCATATGAAACTATTAATGGAGTAACAGTTGATTTACAAAATAATACAGGAATTGTAAATGCTCTAAATGATAGTGATACTTTAAGTGGGTTTGAGAATGTTACAGGAACAAACCAAAATGATAAAATTATTATGGCATCAACTGGAACACTTACAGCTGTGGCAAACAAAATAGATGGCTTAAATGGAACTGATACTGTAAGCTATGAAAACTATAATGTAGATTTAACTATAGATTTAAGTAATTCTCTTGTAGCAACAGGAGATAATGATTATTTAACTTCTATAGAAAATGTTATTGGTGGAATTGCAAATGATACTTTTATCACAAATACCTCTATATCAAATCAATTTGATGGAAATAGTGGAAGTGATACTGTTGATTATAGTGCATTAAGTGAAACAATAAATGTTACTTTAAATGACTCAACTCCTGCAACGGTTACATTAGCAACATCAGCAAACGATACTGTTTTAAATATTGAAAATATCAAAGGTGGAAGTGCAAACGATACTATCATAGGGGACACTCAAGATAATATACTCACAGGAAATAGTGGAGAAGATACTTTAAATGGTGTAGATGGAGATGATACACTTTATGGTGGAAATGATAACGATAGCCTTATTGGTGGAGCTGGACTTGACTCTATTGAAGGGGAAGCTGGAGATGACACTATTGAAGGTGGAAGTGATAATGATATTATTTATGGTGATTCTAGTACAGATTTAGCAATAAGTGGAGATGATGTTATCGATGCAGGAACTGGAAATGATACAGTATACGCAGGACTTGGAGATGACCAAGTAGATGGAAATGATAACGATGATTTACTTGTAGGTGATGGTGGAGATGACTCTATTTCTGGTGGAGCAGGTGCAGATACTATTTATGGTGATGATGAAGCTTCTTCTGCTGGTGTAGTTGGGAATGACGAACTTTCAGGTGGACTTGGAAATGATAAAATCTATGGTGGATATGGTGATGACCTTATTGCTGGAAATGCTGGAGATGATATTCTTGTAGGTGGAGCAGGAAACGATACTGTTGATTATCGAACAGCTACAAGTGGTGTAACTGTTGATTTAGGTGATGATGGCTCAACAGCACAAGATGTAGGTGGTGGAGAAGGACTAGATAAAATCACTGAGATAGAAAATGTACTTGGGTCTAAATATGATGATACTTTTTATACAGATATTACAGCAAATAATACTTTTGATGGTGGAACAGATGCAGGAAATGAGATAGATAGTGGAGAAGTTTTTGGAGATACTCTTGATTATAGTAAAGATGATAGACTAAATCAATCAGGAGATAGTGTAACTGTTGATTTATCTACATCAACTGCAACCGCAACTGTAGTAGATGTAGATGGAAGTACCATAACAGATACTTTAATAAATATAGAAAATATTATAGGTACAAGTGGAAATGATATTATTTCAGGAAGTGATGAAGTAAATACTTTAAAAGGTATGCTTGGAGAGGATACACTACAAGGTGGTGATGGAAATGATATCCTTGATGGTGGAGCAAATAATGATACAGCTACATATACTTATGCAGGAAGTGCTGTAAATGTTGATTTAGATGGTGGAACTGCTGAAGTTAATGGTACAGATAAAGATACACTTATAGATATAGAAAATATAGATGGTTCTTCTTATGGTGATACAATTATTATGAAAGCAGGAGCAAATCCAAATATTATAGATGGAAAAGGCAATACTGGTGGAACAGATACTGTTTCATATGAAAAATATACATCAGGTGTTACTGTAGATTTAAGAGATGAAACTTCACAAGATATATTAGGAGATACAACTGATAATGATACTCTTAAAAATATAGAAAATTTAATTGGTGGAACAGGAAATGATATTTTTACAGGTTCAGATTTGATCAATAATAGTCTCTCAGGTGGAGCTGGAGATGATAGTTTTAATGTTTCAACTGGAAATGATTATATAAATGGTGGAAGTGAATCTGATGATTCAAGGGGAAGTGATACTGTTGATTATAGCTCTATAACTGATACAGATACAAACTCTGCAACAGGCGGAATTAGTGTAACTTTAAATAGCTCTACAAAAGTAAATCTTACTGTTGATTCTGATAATGATGGAATATTTGAAACTTCTACTGATGATAAAACTGATGAAATAATTAATATTGAAAATGTAATAGGAACTCAAAACGATGATACCATTACAGGTGATATTGGGGTAAATACACTTACTGGAGATGCAGGAGATGATATTTTAGATGGTGGAAGTGATAGCGATACTTTAATCGGTGGAGCTGGAAACGATACTTTCAAAGGTGGAGCTGGAAACTATGCTGATGTTATGTACGGTGGTGCATCAGACGGAACTGATAGTGGAAATGACACAGTTGACTATAGTTCATCAACCGCTTCAGTGACTGTAAATTTAAATGATGTAATAGGAGAATCAGTTGTTGCAGGTGCTACAGGATATGGAAAAGGGATAGAGCAGGGGTTAGATTCACTTTTTGGGATTGAAAATGTAGTTGGTTCTACTTTAAGTGATAGTTTTGTTACTAAAGCAGACGAAGTAAATATTATAGATGGTGGAGATCATGGATTAGATGGAGATACTATTGATTATAGTTCAAAAGCAACCTCTATTGATGTTACATTAACAGGTGCTACTTTAGCAGATGTTGTTGTAGCAGGAGCAGATAATGATGACCAAATCAAAAATATTGAAAATGTAATCGGAAGTAGCGTTGGAGATACTATATTTGGAGACGATGTTGTTAATACACTTGATGGTGATGGCGGTAATGATATTCTTTCAGGTGGTTTAGGAAATGATAGACTTATAGGTGGAACTGGAAATAATACTGTTTCTTATGAGTATGCTACAGTTTCAGGGGTTACCGTTGATTTAGATGCAGGAACTGGTACTGTAAATGCTTCAGATGATGATATTTTATCTCAGATACAAAATGTAATAGGTACAGGCTTAGAAGATGAAATCACAGGAAGTAGTGTAGTAAATACTTTAAGTGGTGGAGATGGTAACGATACTTTTTATAGCTCAGGTGAGAGTGATACTATCAATGGTGATGGTAGTACTGATACTATGGATTATAGTAATAGTACAGGGCAAAAAGTATCTGTAGATTTAAGCACAACTTTTGCACAAGTAGATGCTATAGCAGGAGATTTCTCAAGTCCAGTTTATACAGATACTTTAAATAGTATAGAAAATATAAGTGGTACAAGTAATGATGATACAATCACAGGAGATGGAGAAGCAAATCTACTGCAAGGAAATGATGGTAAAGATACACTAGATGGAGCTGGTGGAGCTGATGTTATAGATGGTGGTGCAAATGATGACTTGATAATAATGTCAACTAAAGCAGAAGTAGCGGGTGATTATGTAGATGGTGGTACAGGTTTTGATACTATAAATTATCAAGGATTAACTGAAGGTATAACAATCAATATGCAAGGTGTAACTGATGTAAGTGTTACTGTTGGTACAGATACAAATCATCACACTTTTACAGGGATAGAAAATATTATCGGTACAAATCACGAAGATACTATTACAGCAGATGGTGAAACAAATAAAATCATAGGTATGGAAGGTGATGATACTCTTTCAGGTTCTGCAGATAATGATGTTTTATATGGTGGAAACGAAGCAAATGATTTAACCTCAAGTGGAAAAGATATCTTAAATGGTGGAGCAGGAGATGACACACTTTATGGTGGAGACGAACTTGATAAGCTTTATGGTGGAGATGGAAAAGATACTCTTTATGGAGATGCAGGAAGTGATACCTTAGAGGGTGAAGCAGGAGATGATCTTATCCATGGTGGAGCAGATGCTGATACTATAAAAGTTGGACTTGGAGCTGATACTGCTTATGGTGAAGCTGGAGATGATACTTTTGTATTCCAAAGATCAGATGTAGATGATGATATTATTTATGGTGGAGATGCAGGAAGTGATACTGGAAATGATACAGTAGATTATTCTAAATCGTTCAATGGTATGGTAGTGACTTTAGGTGATAATAATACACAAGGAACAGCTATTTCAGCAGATCAAGGAACAGATACACTCTATGGTATTGAAAATGTGATTGGTTCAGATACAGATGTATATGCAGATACAATTACAGGAAATAATCTAGTAAATACACTTAGTGGAAAAGCAGGAGATGATACGCTCTATGGAAAAGCTGGAGAAGATACTCTTTATGGTGGGGATAATAATGATGAGCTTCATGGTGGAACTGAAAATGATAGTATCTCTGGTGATGCTGGAGATGATAAGATTTATGGAGATGAAGGTGCAGATACACTAACAGGTGGAGCTGGAGATGATACATTTATAGCTACCAATTTAAATGATGGTATTGATTCTATTGTTGGAAATAGTGGTAGTGACACCGTTGATTATAGTGTGATAGTTGATACAGATGCTGACATAATAGCAACTCTTGCCCAAACTGGAGATACTACACTAGATATTACTGGTGGAGATAATGATGTTATAAATGGTATAGAAAATATCATTGGTGGATCTGGAGATGATACTTTTACAGGAAGTGCATTAGCAAATATTCTAAATGGTGGAATAGGTACTGATGAGGTACGATATGATTATGATAATAGTACAGGAGTTAGTGTAGATTTACAAAATGACACGGCAACTGAAAATGGTGGAGTTGTAGATACTTTAACTTCTATAGAGAATATTTTAGGTTCACAATATGATGATACTTTCATAACTGCAACTAATGAAACTAATATTATAGATGGTGGAACAAGTGATGATAAAGGTGATACAGTCGATTATAGTTCACGAAATAATGCTATAGATGTGGCACTTACAGGCTCTACATTAGCTACTGTAACTATTGCAGGTGATACAAACTATGACCAAATAAAAAATATAGAAAATGTAACAGGAAGTACAACAGATGATACAATTACAGGAGATAATTTTGTAAATACACTTCTTGGTATGGCAGGCAATGATACTTTAGATGGTGGTGGTGAAGCTGATTATATCTCTGGTGGTGCTGGTAATGATACAATTATTGGTGGAACAGAAGCTGATATATTATTTGGAAATAGTGGAGATGATATTTTCCAAGGTGTAGGTTTTACTGGAGATACTATAGATGGTGGCGATGAAGTTGATACTTCAAGAGGAAGTGATACGGTTGACTATAGTAACCTATCTGTGACTACATCAGGTGTAAATGTAACTTTAAATGATGCAACAGTTTCAAATATAACTGTAGATGGAACAGCAAATGATCACACAATTGTAAATATAGAAAATGTTTATGGTACATCATTAGCAGATAGTATTATAGGAGATGATAGTACAAATACACTTTTAGGAAATGATGGGACTGATTATATAGATGGTGGTGCTGGAAATGATTATATTGAAGGCGGTAATAATACAGGAACTGAAACACTAAAAGGTGGAGTTGGACTTGACACTATTAAAGGTGGAGCTGGAGTTGACTATATTGAAGGTGGAGATGATTCAGATTTACTTTATGGTGATGAAGGTAATGATACTTTAGATGGTGGAGCTGGAGTTGATACCTTAGAGGGTGGAGATGGAGATGATACACTTATTGGAGGAGCTGGAAATGATAATCTAGTGGGTGGAAATCACACTTTAAGCGATGATTCACAAGGTTCAGATAATACAGATGTAAAATCAGGAGCTGGAGATACTGTAGATTATTCAGGTGAAAGTGCAACTGTAACTGCAAGTTTAAAAGACTTTTTTGCCGTAGGAACATCAATAGGTACAGATACTTTTATTGGTATTGAAAATCTTATAGGTACAGATATTGGTGGAGTAGGTGATGTTCTTAAAGGAGATGCTGGTAACAATACTCTCAAAGGTTTAAATGGTAATGATACTATCTATGAAAATGGTGGAGATGACTTTGTAGAAGGTGGAGCAGGTGATGACTATATTTACGGTGGAGCAGGTGATGACACTATAGATGGAGATGCTACTACAAATAGTGGAAATGATACATTAGATTATACAGAACTCTCTATAACTGATGATAGTAGAACATATAATTCTCAAGATATAACTGGTATTAGCATTGATTTATCAGATGTAAATGGACAATACATACATACTTCTTACGGTACCGATACAATCACAAATATTGAAAATATAGTAGGGTCGTCTATAAATGATTATATAGAAGGTAACGATGAATCAAATACACTAGAGGGACGAGCAGGAAATGATTATCTTGTTGGTGGACTTGGTGCTGATAGACTTATCGGTGGTAGTGAAATTGATACAGCAGACTTTACAAGTCAAACAGCTTCCAATAATGTTGTTGTAGATATGACTAAATCTCAAACAAGTGGAAGCGAAGATACTTATAGAGTTGAAAATGATGGACATGGAAATAAAGAGTTCTTAGATGGAGTAGAAAATATTATCACAGGTGATGGAGATGATACAATTTATGGAGATAGTCAAGCAAATGAAATTTCTACAGGTAAAGGAGATGATACCATAAGAGGTGGAGAAAATGCAGATGTCATAGATGGTGGAGAAGATGAAGATACAGTAGATTTCTCTGATTTAGCTTATGGTGTTACAGTTGATCTTGACACAGATGATGATGGCTCTAACGATGCAGCAGGAACTGCTGTATCAAATAGTAAAGAGGATACTTTAAGAAATATTGAAAATGTAATAGGTACAGAACGAGCTGATAATATTACAGGGGATGATAAATCAAATACTCTTTTTGGAGGAGCTGATGATGATATTTTAAGAGGTCTTCAAGGTCAAGATTATATTGATGGTGGTGATGGTAGTGATACTATTGATTATTCTCATGCAAGTATTACTGACGGACTTGATATAGATTTAAATAGAACACAAACTGATGAGAGTACTTATAGAGTACAAGATGATGGTTTTGGAAACAAAGAGTTTATAGATAAAGTTGAAAATGTTATTGGGACACATTTAGCAGATACAATTATCGGAGATGGAAAAGATAATAAATTTGAAGGTGGATTAGAAGATGATATTTTATCAGGAAATGCAGGAACAGATATTTTAATAGGTGGAGAGGGTGCTGATACTTTCTCTGGTGGTGCTGGTGATGACTTTATCTATGGTAATGAAGAGGGAACTACAAGTACAGATAGTAGTAGAGATGTTGTAGATTACAGTGGTTCAGGAACAGGGGTAAAAGTAAATCTTTCTTCTACTACTTCTACTATTTTACTTTCACAAGAGACCTCTACAACCCTTGCAACACAAACATCAACAGGTGAAGGTACTGATAGATTATATGATATTCAAGATATTATAGGTTCAAACCATGCTGATACATTAGTTGGAGATGACAGTGCAAATAGTATTAGAGGTGGAGCAGAAGCTGATATTATAATCGGTGGAGCTGGAGCAGATACACTGTATGGTGAAAATGATAATGATACTATTTTAGGTGGTCTTGATGGGGATACTATTTATGGTGGAGATGATACTACAGATACAGGTAATGACACAGTAGATTATAGTTATATTACAGATACTAGTGCTATTAATGCTGATTTAAGTAGAACAAATGATGAAGAGATTTTTCAAATTGGAACACCTACAAATTTTGACCATGTAAGTGGAATTGAAAATGTAACAGGTACGAGAAATGCTGATATTATCAAAGGAAGTGATGATTTTGATGAAGTAAATATTCTTGATGGTTATAAAGGTAATGATACTTTTTATGCTTCAAAAGGTGTTGATAGCTTTATAGGTGGAGAGGGTACAGATACAATTGATTTTAGTAATATTGATGTTAATAATGCAGGTGAAAATGCAATAATTGTTGATTTAGGATTACAGCAAGCAACAGATGATGGATACCAAAATGGTGGTACTGCAGTTGTAGATAAAATTGAAGGTATAGAGATTGTAATAGGTACAAATGGAGATGACCAAGTAAGAGGAAGTAGTGTTTCAAATACTATTCAAGGTGGAGCTGGAGATGACACTATTTATGGAATAGATGGAATTAATGTTCTTCAAGGTGGAACTGATGATGACAGTATTTATGGTGGTGTTGGAGTAGATACTATTGAAGGTGGAGATGGAAATGATATCTTACAAGGTGGAGCAAATGACGATACTATTTTAGGTGGAGCTGGTGATGATGAGATCAATAAACTTGAAGGTGCAGGTGATGACTCTATTGATGCAGGAGCTGGTAACGATACAGTATACTCAGGTAATGGAAGTAATATCATCACAGGTGGAGATGATATCGATACACTTTCATATGAACAAATTACATCTTCAGGTATCACTGCAAACTTAGGAAGTGGTGCAAGTGGAGATTTTGGAACTGTTACAATATCTACTGATGAAGACACATTAAAAGACCATTTTGAAATTATTAAAGGTTCAACAAAAGTTGATAAAATTTATGGATTTGATGGCACTGCTGAAACGGGTGTTGATTATAATGATACTTTATATGGAGAAGGTGGAAATGATACTATTTGGGGTGGAATTGGAGATGATTCATTGTATGGTGGAGGTGCAGATGATATTATCCGAGGACAAGCTGGAAACGATTATATTAATGGAGAAGGTGGAACAGATACAATAGATTTTACAGATGCAGATCAAGGTGTTATAGTGTATCTAAATAAAACAGATGCAAGTAATGTGGCTGTTGCTCATGAAGTTATGGAAGATGGTTTTGGAACTAAAGATGATGTTGTATCTATTGAAAGAGTAGTTGGTTCAATTCATAATGATATTATTAAAGGTACTAATAGTTGGAATAACATTAGCTCAGGAGCTGGAGATGATACAATCATTGCAACAAATGGTGGAGATACTATAAATGGTGGAACTCACAATGCAGGTGCAGGTGGTGGAGACTGGTTAAGTTTTGAAGCTTTAGGTACGGCAGTTGATGCTAAGTTAAATGATGGTTCAGTAACAGGTGGACTTGGAACAACAACTATTTACAATATAGAAAACTTAAAAGGTACAACTCTTAATGATGCTCTTTATGGAGATATAAATGATAACTCATTAGATGGAAATGATGGAAATGATTACCTTTATGGAAATGAAGGAAATGATTATCTTTTGGGTGGGAAAGGAGATGATATCCTAAGAGGTGGAGCAGGAACAGATACCTATGATGGAGGAGAAGATGAAGATAGAATAGATTTCTTCTATACAGAGGCATCTGTAGATGTAGATTTGTCAACCTCTACTGTAATTAATGATGGATATGGAAATACTGAAAGTAACTCTATAACTGATATTGAAAATATTGGTGGAACAGAGAACTATGGAGATACTTTAAAAGGTGATGATAATGATAATAAGATTTATGGATATGGTGGTTCTGATACATTAATAGGAAATGGTGGAGTTGATACACTTATAGGTGATACAGGTTCAGATATTCTTAAAACAGGAGCAGGAGCTGAAGATGTTGCATTTGGAGGTGAGGGTATAGATACTCTTACAGGTGGACTTGATGGTGATGTATTATATGGAGATACTATTTCAGGTGCAAATGTAGAAGAGGATTGGATAGATTATGGTTCTTCATCAAATGGTATTATTGTAGATTTAAGTCAAACTGTAGTGTATGACAGTGCTAATGATAGTTTAGATGGAAATTATTCAAAAGTTGTGAGTATCGATGACTCGAATGATTTTGACTATATTGCACAAATAGAAAATATAAAAGGGACAAATCAAACTGATACTTTAGGTGGAGATAGTGGAAAAAATTCTATTTTAGCAGGTGGCGGAGATGATACTATTTATCTATCAACAAGTGGAAATGATTATCTTGATGGTGGTGCTAATGGAACTTATGGAGATTGGTTAAGTTTAGAGTATGCTTATAGAGGAACTATAGATTTAAATAGTAGCGATGGTGGTGTAGGTGTATCAGCTTATAATTTAGAAAATATCTTAGGTAGAAGTAGTAGTGCAAGGAATGAAACTGTATGGGGAACTACAGGAGATAATATTTTTGTTATGTATGATGGAAGTGATCATATCTTAGGTAGAGCAGGAGATGATATATATGATTTAGGTGCTGGAAATGATAGAGCATCTGCAGGTGGTGGAGATGATATACTTATAGGTGGAGCAGGTACTGATATACTAGATTATAGACATTATTGGTCTGGACAGAGTATCACAATTGTTTTACAAGATACTACTTTTGATACAAATGATGATGGTACTACCGACACAATTTTAACTTCAGATATAGTATCAAAAAACATACCACTAGATTTAGATACATTAGATACAGGGAATCATGACTTTTTTGAAATATCAAGAGGCTCTACAGAGAAAGATTATATTTATAAAGATGGTGAAAATTCAGATTTTGAGACATTTTATTTAAGTACTGTAAAAGATATTATGGTTGCAGATAATAGTGCAAATAATATTACTGCTTATGAAGGAGATGATACTGTTCTTGGTATGGGTGGAAATGACATATTAAATGGTGGAAATGGAGCTGACTTAATCTTTGGTGGAGATGATAATGACAATATAAGTGGTGGAGATGGAGATGATAGACTCTATGGAGATGCAGGTGCTGATGATATAGATGGTGGAGAAAACAATGATACTATCCATGGTGGAATTGGAGATGATAATCTCTCTGGAGATGGTGGAGATGATACTATTTATGATGAAGAGGGTATAGATACTATTAATGGTGGTGATGATGAAGATACAGTTATATTTAAAAATGGGACACAAGGTATAACTGTAGATTTATCAACAGGAAATAGTACAGATGCCTTTAACAATGCACAAACTATTTCAAATGTAGAAAATATAGTAGCAACAAATGATGATGATATTATAGTTGGTGAAAATGGTGTTACAAATATTTTATATGGAAAAGATGGTGCAGATACTTTTACTATCTCTACAAATGAAACTGGAAAGTCAGATTATATCTATGGTGGAGATGACACTACAGATACAAGTGGAGATGATAAAATCATCCTTATTGATACAGATGGAACAGCAGATGATGCAAATAGTAATATTTTCTTAGATCCTGAAAACGATTCATCTGATTATGAAATTACAGTAGATATGTCTATTGATAACAATATTGAATTTATAACAGGTGGTGTGAGCAATTCTACAAAATTTTATGGTATTGAACATATTGATGGAAGTAGTAAAGATGATTATATAAAAGCAGATGCAGAAGATAATATTATCAATGGTGGTGCTGGAAATGATTATATAAAAGGCTTAGGAGGAGCTGATACTATTGATTTGGGAGATGGAGATGATATTGTTGAAGGTGGATCTGGTGATGATATCTTAACAGGTGGAGATGGAATAGATACACTTGTTTATAGTAACTCTTTATCGAGCGTAACAGTTAATCTTGAAAGTGCAATTTCAACAGGTGCAAGCATTGGAACAGATACAATTTCAGAATTTGAAAATATTGTGGGAAGTACTTCAGGCGATAATTTAACAGGAGATGATTCGGCAACAGGAAACACTATCTATGGGCAAGGAGGAGCAGATTCTATTTATGGTCTTGCTGGAGATGACGATCTTTATGGTGGAGATGCAAATGATTATATAGATGGTGGAGCAGGAACAGATAATCTTTATGGAGAAGATGGAGATGATACTTTTGTAGCTAGTTCTGGAGCAGATATTATAGATGGTGGAGCAGATAGTGATATTGTTGATTATAGTACAAGTTCTATAGGTATTACTGTAACTTTGGAAGATAGTGGAGCTAGTACTACTTTAAATCATAATATAAGTGGAGCATATGCTGATACTCTTACAAATATAGAAGGAATTATAGGTTCTAAAACAGTTTCAAATAACCTAACTGGTAATGATATGAATAATATTCTTACAGGTGGAGATCAAACAGATACTATTAAAGGTATAAGTGGAAACAACATTCTTAGTGGTGGAGCTGGAAATGACACCATATTTGCAGGAAGTGGAGATGATACTATAGATGGGGGAAGCCACACAACAGGTGGTGATACATTGGATTATACAGAAGCTGGTTCAACTGCAGTAACAGTAAGCTTACATGCAAAAACGGCAATTGGATATGGAAATGATTCTATTGAAAATATAGAAAACCTTACAATGGGAGCAGGTAATGATACCGTTGAAGGTGATATTTATAGCAATACTTTAAAAGGTGGAGCTGGAGATGATACTTTAACTTATGCAAATGCAACAAATGGTGTAACTATAGATTTTGATGCAGGTACTGTAAGTGGAGATGGTGCTGATAACTTTACACAATTTGAGAATTTTATTGGTACTACTAAAGCAGATATTTTTAGAAAAGATACTATAAGTGCTGATACTATATTTGTAGGTATGGATGCAGGGGTAAATAGTGACGGTCTTGATATGGCTGATTATTCAGAGGTTGGAGCAGGTGTATCTACGACAGTAGATGTAAATGGTATAACTGTTACTATAGATGATGGTACAAACGATGATGTATTAACTAACTTTGAATGGATTATTTTAGGAACAGGAGATGATGTAGTAACTTTAAATGATATTGCTGGAATAGATACTATTGATGGTGGAGGTGGAGTAAATTCACTTATAGTAGATGAGAGTATTGATGATTTATCAAGTATCACACTTTTAAATTTTAATAGCATTATTGCTAAAGATGGACAAACTATAATTGTAGATGCAACACAGCTAGATGATGAAACAATAGAACTGAAAACTGAAGGAACAGGAGCTATTATTATAACAGCTACAAGTACTACTAGTGATCATGATTTTGATAATATTACACATACAGCAGGAAGTACTGAAAATATTACTTTACAAGTAGATGCAAGTGTTGATTTATCGAGTAGAGATATAGAAATTGTAGAAAAATTTGATATTACAAATGGTACATTAACTGTTTTAGATGATCAAATTAATACAAAAACAGCATCTGGAGCTGGAAATATAATAGTGCAAGTAGATACAAATTCTTCACAAGACTTCGCAAACTTAAGCTTAACTGGTACAGAAACAATTCAGTTTACAGGTAATTCAACATTTACAGGAGATTTCCAAAACTCAAATATAAGTGTAGATGGATCAGTTACATTAACAACAGATGCAAGTAAAGTAAGTACAAAAACAGTAAGTGGAGCAGGGACAGTAGCAGTAACAAACCTAGACACTACATTAAATGCAGACTTTACAAATGTAAATCCAACAACACTAAATGTAGATTGGACAGGGACAGATACATATGTAGGAAACTTAACAAATGTAGATAGCTTAATAGTTACAAGTGGAGCTATGGCAAGTGATGCAACTATATTAAATGAAGCAACAGCAATCACAAATAATGGAACACTAAATATAACAAACTTAGAAGCAGTTAGTGATATTGATTTAACAAAAGTTACAAATAACTCTACATTAAATGCTAACTGGAGTGGAACAGATACATTTACAGGAGATTTAAATAATGCAAATCTAACAGTAAGTAGTGGAACAATGACTGTAGATGATAGTGCGACTATAAATTCAGCAAGCTCAATAGTAGTAGATGGAATAATGGTGGCAAATGCAGTAAAAATAAATGGTGACACAATTAGTGGAGCAGGAACAATTACAGTAAATAATCTTGATGCTACACCAACAATGAACTTTACAAATATCACAACAGCTACAGTAAATACAAACTGGAGTGGAACAGCTACATATACAGGTAACTTAACAAATGTAGATGCCTTAACTGTTTCAAGTGGTACTATGACTGTAGCTGATAATATCTTAGGAACATTAGCAACAAATGGAGCTGGAAATATAGTAGTCCAAGTAGATACAAATAGTTCACAAGACTTCGCAAACTTAAGCTTAACTGGTACAGAAACAATTCAGTTTACAGGTAATTCAACATTTACAGGAGATTTCCAAAACTCAAATATAAGTGTAGATGGATCAGTTACCCTAACAACTACGTTTGATAAATTAGCTGGCAAAACAAGTGGACTAAGTGGAGCTGGAAATATTACTTTAAGTGATGCAAATATAGATGCTACTAATGTAAATAGTGTCGCAAATGCTATTGATGGAGATGTAACAGCAACAGTAACAGCAGATACAGCAGCAAACTTAAATACAAATTTAGCAAATGCAACACCAACTGATGTATTAACATTAACTGTAAGTGATGCAGCGACAGATGCAAATGACTTAGTAGCCTTAAATTCAAAAACAAATCAGCAAATAGATGTAAGTACAATAGTATCAACAATCAATGGTGATGCATCAGAACTTATCGATATTTATGTAACAAATACTGGACAATATAACGGACTAGGTAATGAAACAGTAATTATAGACAATACAACAACAGCAGCAGATGTAGATACAATAGCTAATAGAACAAGTGGTGCAGTAACAGCAACAATAGCAACAGCTGCAGTTGCCTCTACACTAGCAGCAATTACTCATGTTGATACAAATGATATTATCACATTTACAACAAATGATACAAGTGCAGATGCGACAGATATTTTAGCATTAAATGCAAAAGTGGATACATTTGGTGTTGATACAATTACAACAATAACTGAATCATCTACTAATATAGGGGCAAATGCTGTTAATGTTACTGATGCAATAGCAATCGTAGGAAATACCCATGCAGTAACAATTACAGGAGCTATTAATGCAACTAATGCAAATTATATTTTAAATGAAGGTGTAGGAGGAACAGCTGGAGTTGTAACCACAACAGTAACATCAGATACAGCAGCTAATTTAAATATAAATTTAGCAAATGCAAATTCAGCTGATGAATTAACATTGACTTTAAGTGATACCACATTAACAACGGCTGATGATTTAATAGCTCTTGATAACAAAACATCAGTTGCAGTAAATGCCTCAAATGTGACAACAATAACAGATACTTATGCTGATTTAAATACACTTTATGGATTAAGTGGAGTAAGTGGACTTGGAAATGAAGCAGTTACAATAAGTGATACAACAAGTGCTTCAAATGTAAATAATATTTTAAATAAAACAAGTGGAGATGTAACAGCAACAGTAACAGCAGATACAACAGCAAACTTAAATACAAATTTAGCAAATGCAACTTCAACTGATGTATTGACATTAACTACAACAGGTACAACAGCTATAGCAACTAATTTAACTGGACTTGATAGTAAAACATCAGTAACAGTAGATGCTACAAGTGTTACAACAATTACAGGAACAGGAGCAGAAGTAGCAGCAATTGCATCAGCAGATATAACTACAGTTGCTAATTATGTCGCAACATTGAGTGGAACATCAAGTTTAGCTAATGTAAATACTGTTACAGGTGATACAGCAGGGATAGTAACAGCAACTTTAGCAGCCAATACAGCAGCTAATCTTAAAGCTGGACTTACTAATGCAGATGCAAATGATGCCTTGACTTTAACAGCAAACGGTGCAACTGCTACAGCAATTGACCTAAATGATTTAGATGGGAAAACATCTCTTGATATTACAGTTGATACTACAGCAGTGACTGGTAATTTTACAGATATAAATACTCTTTATGTAACTAATAAAGATAACTTTACAAACCTTGGTGATGAAAATGTAACAATCAATGATGCAACTTCAAGTACCAATGTAGATACAATAGCAAATGCTACAAGTGGAGATGTAACAGCAACAGTAGAAGAATCTGATTTAGCAACGAATTTAAACTCTGAATTATCAAATACAACAGCAAGTGATGATATCACAGTTGATTATACAAGTGCAGGTACACTTGACTTTAGTAATATTGATGATATTGGTGCTATTGATGCTATTAATTTTGCAAATGGAACTAATGAAGTACAACTTGATGATTTAACAGAGTTTGGTAAGTTTGATGATATAACAGTAACAGATAGTGATGGTACTGATGATACTATCTCTTTTGGTACAACTTCAGTAACGGGTAATTTGGATTTTGGAAATATTAATGGTTTTGAAAATTTAGAACTTTCAAGTGTAAATGATGATATTACTTTAAGTGGAGATGAACCTGAAAATGTTTATGGATTAGGTGGAGATGATACTTTTACTCTTGATTATTCACATGTAAGTACATTTACTACACTTGATGGTGGAGCTGGTACAGATGAGATTGAGTTACAAGGTACATTTGCAGCCAATAATGCTTTATTTGGAACAACAGATGATTATGATCATATAGAAACTTTAGATATATCAAATATGACACTAAACGGTGCAGACACAGATGAAATACAGTTTACAGGTGACTTAATAAATGAGTGGACAAACAATGGTTCAAATAATGGTTCATTAACACTTCAATTAAAAGCAGATCAAATGGAAAATATTGGATATACAGATAGTGGAAGTACATATCATAATAGTGTAAGCGATGGTTCGACATATACTCTTAATAATGGAGCAGAACTTACTATAGAGCAAGTGTCTTAATATAAATAAAAGAGGTCAAAATAGTGAAAATAGCTGACAAACTTAAATTGCATTTAGAAGAAGCTTATGTACATATCAATAGACTCAATGATATACTAAGTATTTTAGATGCAATATATCCTTTGGATAATGATAAACTAGCATCAATATCTTTAGAAAATAAAGACAAACTAGATGTATTGGCTTTTCGTTTTTCTAAACTTCAAGATTTATTAGGGACAAAAATATTTAGAGAGTATTTATCAGTTTTGCAGTATCCAGTTGATGAAAAAAACTTTTTAGAACTTTTAAAAGAGTTAGATAAAGAAAAAATCATAGATATAGATATTTGGAGTGAATTTAGAGGTGTGAGAAATAGTATATCTCATGATTATCCTTTTGAAGAAAATGAAAAAATAGAAGCTATCAATTATCTTATTAAGAATGTGAACTATCTCATAACAATTACAAATAATATAAAGGCTAGTTTTGAGACTATCAATAAATGAAGTTCAAAAAATAAAAAACAAAGTCAAGATTATATTTGGTGAAGCAGTTGTATATCTTTTTGGAAGTAGGGTTGATGATACCAAAAAAGGTGGTGATATAGATTTGTATATTATACCTACTGATAATAGTAACCTATTTAGAAAAAAGATGCAAATAAAAACAATACTTGAAGATATACTTTATAAACCTGTAGATATAGTAGTTGCAAATAATCAAAATAGACTTATAGAAAAAGAAGCTTTAAAAGGTATAATAATATAAAAGGAGATACCATGGAAACAATTACTTTAAAAATATCTGATGATTTTATGCCAAAGTTTATGGGAGTGCTAGATGCTTTACCTAAATCAAAAGTTAAAATTAAAAAAGATGCTATCACTTTAGAACTTGAAAGAAGAATCAAAGAGATAGAAGATGGTACAAATCCAGCAGTACCTTTTGATGAAGGACTAAATGAAATAAGAGAAAAAATAGTAAAAAAATATGCAAATCAATAAAAGTAAGAGATTTAATGATGAACTTGAAACAATTTTGGATTTTATTGCAATGGATAACTTTAAAGAAGCATTGAAATTTTTAGATGAGCTAGAACAAAAAATTGATAACATAAAATCAATGCCTTACATCTATAGAAAATCCAAAAAAGCTAATAATAAAAATATAAGAGATATGACATATAAAAAATATGTGATACCCTATCAGATAAAAGAATGTGAGATAATAATTTTAGGAATTTTTAACCAAAATCTATGGGAAATTAAAAATTAAAAAAGGAAAAAAATGTATAAAAATATAGAAATTTTAGATAAAAAGAAACATAATAAAACAAAGTTTGATAGTGTAGATGTTTTAGAGGTAGCTAAGAATATAGGTATAGTACCTCTGGGAATAGATGAGGTTTTTGAAATGTGTTGCATAGCGCCTGTTGTTATCAGTGCTGGTGATGAAGCTGAGTTTATAGTTTTGACTGGTATATCTAATGGGCTCAATATTTACAACAAACCAAATGTATATATACCAAAGTTTGTGCAAACATATCCTTTTTTAAATATAACTGTTCAAGATGAAAATAAAAATCTCAACACAATAGTTGCTATTGATAACTACAATAAATATGTTGGGAAAAACAAAAAAAATAGTATCTTTAAAAGTGGTGAGTTAGAAACTTTAGCAGATGAAAAAATTGTTGCTTTACGAACATTACATTCAAGAAGAGATATAGGTAAAAAAATCATCAAAGAGTTAAAAGAAAAAGATTTACTTCTTCAAAAATCATTTAATATAAAAGTAAAAGAGGAAGAGAAAACTATATTAAAAGAGTTTTATATTATAAATAGAGAAAAACTTCTAAAACTTGATGATGCTACACTTGCTTTATGGGCAAAAAAAGGTTGGATGGGTATCATTGATGCTCAGTTTAAGTCTTTGAATAATTTTGAAAAAGTATTAGAAAAAAATTAAAAATCAATAGGCTAAATGGAGATTTTGGTTGAAGTGTTTCACTTTCATTCCAAAATGTGAAAAAAGTATAGATAAAGATTTTTGAGTATATATTGTAATATGAGAGTTTCTAGGAGAGATATACCACCAATTTACTCCTATTTGGTCTATATTTTTAGGGGTCAAAAGTGTTGAAAAAAGTATAGTTCCTTTTGGTTTTTTTAAAGAGATAATATCTTTGATAAGTTCAATTGGATCTGTTACATGTTCAAAAACTTCAAATGATGAGATAAGTGAAAATTTATTTTGTGGTTTGGTAAAAAATTCTTTGGAATAGGGGTCATAGCCTTTCACATTAGAAAAACCATAATGTGTAAGATTTTCAATGAATTTTCCATCTCCACACCCATAATCTAAAATATCTAAGTTTTTTTCTATATTGAAATTTTTTAATAATAATGTAGCAAATGCATTTGGTCGCAGCTCTTCAAAATCGGGATCTACATCTTTATAATCTTTATTATAAATCTCTTTTTCAAACATATCAGGTGAAAATTTATCAAAATATGTTGTGAAGATAAGTCCACAATGGGAACATTTGAAATAATAGACAGCTTTACCTGATATTGGGAGAAAATAACCTTTTCTCTCTTCACAATTTTTGTTGAAGTCGCATATACCAAAAAAAAAGGAATCAGAAGAACAAATTTTGCATTTAATTGAAGTTTTCATACACGATTTTATCTTTAAACTTATTAATTTTAGTATAAGTATACTACAATATTAGATTAATCAAATGAGACAAAAGGTGGTTTATGAATCAACAAGATTTATTAAAAAAAGCTTATGAAGCTTATAAAAATAAAGATTTAAAGGTTTCAAAAAATTATTATTTAGAGATACTAAAAATAGATAAAAAAAATAGTGAAGCATTAGGAAATTTAGGGGTTGTACATAGAGCTTTAGGTAAGAACCAAAAAGCATATGAGTATTATACACAAGCTATTAATACAAATCCTAAAAACTCAACTAGTTACAATAATCTTGGAAATCTTCTCAAAGATACAAAAAATTATAAAGCAGCTTTAAAAGTATATGCAGATGGTATAAAAGTCGATTCAAAAAACTATCATGGCTACAATAATATTGGGATGGTATTTGAAAAACTAAATGACAATGTAAAAGCGATACAAGCCTATAAAGATGCGGTAAGGATAAATCCTAAGTTTGATAAAGCTGTTAATAATATTGGGGTAATTTTATACCAACAAAAAAAATATCAACAAGCTATTGATATATTTAAAATAGCATTAAAAATAAATCCTAAATATACAGAACTCTATAGTAATATAGGAGCTTGTTTTAATAAACTTAAAAAATATGATGAAGCGATAAATAATTTAGATAAAGCAATAGCGTCAAATTCAAAAAATGCTGGGGCATATACAAATCTTGGAAATGTTTATAATAAACTACACGAATATAAAAAAGCTTCTAAACTTCATGAAAAAGCAATTCAATTAGAACCAAATGGATACAACGCATATAGCAATGTAGGAACATCATATAAAAATCTTGGCTTTACAACAAAAGCTATCAATAGTTATAAAAAAGCAATTGAGTTAAAACCAGATTTTGAAAATGCACATTTTGATTTAGCAACTATCTATCTTGCAAAAGGTGATTTTAAAAATGGTTGGAAAGAGTATGAATGGAGATTTAAAAAAGAGGAGATGAGAGGACATATCTTTAATAATAAAGATATTTTTTCACGGCTTATGTTTACAGGGAAAGAAGATGTAAGTGGAAAAACAATACTTCTTCATAGCGAACAAGGGTTTGGAGATTCGATTCAATTAATTCGATTTTTACCACAATTTAAAGAAAAATTCAATTGTAAAATAGCTGTAAAATGTAGAGATGAATTAAAAGAACTATTTAAACATATACAAGAGATAGATATATTAACCCACAGAAGTGAACCTACCTCGGAGTTTGATTATCATTTATCAATTATGAGTATGCCATATGTTTTAGATATAACTTCAACAAAAGAACTTATAGTAAAAACGCCTTATCTCTCAGTATCAAATAAAAATATTTTTGATATAAAAAAAGAAAAGAATAAAATCAATGTAGGTATTTGTTGGTCAGCATCTGTTACATCTGAAAGTTATGAGGAAAGAGTTTTAGAGTTAGAAGGTTTTTTACCTCTTATAAATAATGATAAAATAAATCTTTATTCCTTACAATTAGGTCCAGATAAAGAAGATATAAAAAAATTAGAACTTCAAGATAAGATTATTGATATTACTGATAAGTTAACAGATTTTTCAAAAACAGCAGATTTGGTACAAAATTTAGATTTAGTTGTCTCTTCTGATACCTCTATTGTGCATCTTTGTGGTGCTTTGGATATACCTACTTGGGTAATGGTACCTAAAATTCCAGACTGGAGATGGCAAACAAAAGGGGAAAAATCTGCTTGGTACAAAAGTGTAAAAATATTTAGACAAAAACAAAATAGAAACTGGAAACCTGTTTTTCAATCATTGTTTGCTAAAATGAATAAAGAATATAAATTAAAATTAAAAGTATAAGGTAGAGGTATTGGAAGAGAATAAACAGATAAATAAAAGCGATCAATTTCAAAGTGATCCTCTTCTGATATCTACTAAATTTATTTTAGATTTTTATTATGGTGATATTTCACTAGAAACTATTGCTAGTTTTACCCCAAAAAATGAAAATGGCTTTGATGAATCTTGTGTAATTGAAGTGATTTCTAATCTTGGCTTACACTCTGTAAAAAGAGATATATCTGGTCTTGAGATACCTGATTATTTTTTACCTTGTATTATCTTTGATAAGTTTGAACATCCTATGGTTTATCTTAGAAAAACAGGAAATAGCATAGTTGTATTTGATCCGTTTGAGAATGGAGAAAAAAGTTTAGATAGAGAAGTATTGAAAGAATATACAAAAGCAATTGTTATATTTAGAGAATCTCAAAAAAAAGAGTATATTGATAAAGAAAAAAAGAAGTCTTGGTTTTTTGAACCTATAAAATCTTTTTGGCGTTCTTATGTAGAAATTGGAATTTTGACATTTTTTATAAACCTATTTGCTCTAGCAGTTCCTTTATTTACGATGAGTGTTTATGATAGAGTAGTACCGAATAATGCTTTTGAAACTTTATTTGTTTTGGGTATGGGTGTTGTAGTGATACTTATTTTTGATTTAGTTTTTAAGAGCGTAAGAAATTATATTATAGAAAAAACTGGGAAAAAGTTAGGGCTTCATCTTGAAGAGGAGCTTATGAAACGAGTTTTACTTATCCAAACTCAATATGATGAGATGATGACAGGAAGTAAAGCAAATTTGTTTAGAGAGTTACAACAAGTAAGAGAATTTTTTGCTACAAGATCTGTGGTTCAAGTGATTGATTTTCCATTCTTTTTTGTTGCATTGATAGTTATTTTTTTAATCTCACCAGCTGTTGCAGTTGTCCCTGCTGTGGCTGCAATAATTATACTTGTATTTAATGTTTTAATGCAAATACCAATAGCAAATTTGAGTGCTAAAAACCTTGAAAATGTACAATCGAAACATAGTTTTCTTGTAGAAGCAATACAAGGAAGTGAAAGTATAAAACTAACTAATGCAACAGCAACTAAGCTTTTTAATTGGAGAAATATCGTTGCTTTTACAGATTCTGTTGGGTTAAGAATACAGTCTTTAAATGCACTTTCAATGAACCTTTCTCAAACAGTTATTCAACTTGTAACTATGCTCGTAATTGTTGTAGGTGTATTTCAAATTGCGGACAAAAACTTAAGTGTAGGTGGACTTATTGCTGTAACCATATTAGCAAGTCGTGCGATGGTTCCTGTGATAAATGTATCTATGATGGTGATACGATTTAAAGAGATAAATGAATCAATAAATACTATTAATAATTTTTGGCATCTTCCTATTGAAAGTCAAAAAGAGTTAGAAGTTGGTATAGGAAAATTAAAAGGTGAAATTGAATTTAAAGATGTTGAGTTTTTCTTTAAAGATAGCAAATACCCATCACTTGATAAAATATCATTTAAGATAAAACAAGGTGAAAAAATAGGAATTATTGGACAAACTGGTGCTGGAAAAAGTACCTTACTTAAACTTTTAACTGGACTCTATGCTCCAAGTAGTGGTTCTATATATTTTGATGGTCATGATACTTCTACTATGCATCCTGTTGAGATACGACAAAATATCGGAGTGATGCCACAAGAACCATTTTTATTTAATGGTTCATTGAAAGAAAATATTGAACTCTCAAGAACAATAAGTAAAGAAAAGATGATGGAACTTATACATATAACAGGACTTGAAGAGCTTGTGAAAAAATCAGGTAAAGGTGATGGATTACAAGTAGGAGAAAGAGGTGGTAACCTCTCAACTGGTCAGAGACAACTTGTAGCAATGGCACGTGCTATTTTAAATGACCCTCCAATGTTGATACTTGATGAACCAACTTCTGGACTTGATGTGGGGTTAGAAAACACACTTATCAACCAACTAAAATCTGTTATTGCACCAGAAAAAACAGTGATAGTTATTACCCATAGATTTTCAGCACTTGATCTTGTAGATAGAGTAATAGTGTTAAGTAATGGAAGAATAGTAGCAGATGGACCAAAACAAAAAGTCCTTGCTGCTTTAAGTGGAAATAGTAAAAAGGCTGTAGTATGATGAATAAGTTTTTAGAGGAGGAGAAGTGGAATTATTATCCACTTATTATTCCAATCGCATTATTTTTTATTATTTTTATTTTATGGGCATCTTTTGCAGAGATTGATGAAGTTGTAAGAGGTGAGGGGAAAGTTATACCTTCTGGACAAACAAAAGTTTTACAACATTTTGAAGGTGGAATTATCTCAGAAATTTTAGTAAGTCCAGGTGACCATGTGAAAAAAGGTCAAGTGCTTTATAGACTAGAAAATGAATATTTTGATGCAGATTTAAAATCAAAAGAGATTGAACTTATGGCTTATGAAGCAAAGGCACAAAGGGTAAAAGCTTTAATTGAAGAAGATGATACCTTAAGTTATAGTGATGACTTTAAAAAATTATTACCACGAATTATTCAAAATGAGATGTCAATTTTTAGAGAAGAAAAAATTAAATATCAAAATAAAATAGATATTTCAAAAGATCAATTACGACAAAAAGAGCTGAAACTCAAAGAGCTAGAATCTAAATTTGAAAATTTATCAATGGAATTAAGACTTGCTACAGAAAATATGGCTATCCAAGAAGATTTATTGAAGAAAAAAGTTACATCAAGACAAAATTATTTAACCCAACTTGCAAAAAAACAAAAAATATACACACAAATAGAAGAGGTAAGAAGTTCTATTCCTATAGTAAAAGAAGAGATTAAAGAGTGGCAACGAAAAGTGAAAACTGTGCAATCTGATGAAAAGTCAAAACTATATGAACAGTATTCTCTTGTCCAAGTTGAAATTAAAAAACTTCAAGAGAAAAATAAAGCAAATCTTGATAGAGATGTGAGAAAAGAGGTTGTAAGTCCAGTAAATGGGGTGATAAATATGTTGTATTTTCATACTATTAATGGGATTGTAAAAGCTGGTGATAAGATGGCAGAAATTACGCCACTTGAAGATAACCTTATGATTGAAGCAAAAATAAAAACATCTGATAGAGCTTTAATATGGGTGGGGCAAAAAGTCTCTATAGAGATAACCTCTTATGACTTTTCAAGATATGGATTACTAGAAGGAAAATTAATAGGGATTGCACCAGATAGTACAATGGATAAAATGGGTAATACTTATTATTTAGTAAAAATTCAGGCTAATGACTATCAATTTGATAATGATTCTCCTATAATGATGGGTATGATTGCAAATGTAAATATTCTTACATCTAAAAGAACTATTATGCATTATTTATTAAAACCATTAAAAGATATTACTAAAAATTCTCTAGGAGAACATTAAATATAGTTATTTTTGTATAAAGTTTGTGTAAAGTAGGTATTTTTATTACTTTATAATATAATATTAGTTATTATACTTACTTATTAAGTTTAAGGAATATAAAATATGTTTAGTATTATGAACTATTTACAAGGGCTAAAAGAGAGATTTCGAAGAAATAAAGGGTTGTGGTTTACTACGATAACAACAATCTCAATACTTGGCATTATTATTACTATGTATATTATTATGAGTATGACAAGCAATGTATCTGAAAAAGTATATCAAAGTATGTCTCGTGAGTATACAACGCGTATCAATAATTTTCTTGATAACAAAAAAATAGAATTTAAAAAAGTAGCTATAGTATTTTTTCAAGATAAAGCTTTTTTACAACAAGTTGAACTTAATCAAGAACAAAACTTAATCGCTTCACAAAAATCTTTGAATGATATGTTTATTAAAAATGGTATTACTAATTATAAAGTCTCTGTATACTCAGTAGCAAATAAAAAAACAATCTTAAGATCAAGTATTGTATCAGTTGTAAAATCTAAAAATTCCGTTTATGGAATAGAAGTAATGGAAGATGGTGTATTTAATGTTTATTTACAACCTTTAATAAAAGATGATACTGTTTATGGAGTATTAGAAATTAAAGAATCAATTCATAATTACAGAAAATACTTTGAAGGTATTAATGATGAATATGTATTTTTATTAGATAAAAAAATGTTATCAAAGATTTCTATTGATTCAAAAAATGGAAAGTATAGAGATATGATAAATGACTATGCTGTTGCCCAAATGTTTTATGATACAAAATTTACAGCATCTATTTCAGAAATTGAAAAAGAAGATTTTAAACAAATGCTTCAAGAAAATTATATTATTGATGGTATTTATTATCGTACATTTAAAATTATTTCTGATATTAATGGTGCTGATATTGGTATGATAATGACAGGTGAGCTTATTGATAAAGAAGATGGTTTTGTAAATCTTGCTGATAATATGACAAAAACAGTTACAACTGTAGCTTTAGGTTTAGTTATATCTATTATGTTATTTATGTTTTAAGGATAAATTGTGCGAAGACTTAAAATACTAAAAATTTATTTTGTTTTATGGATATTTCTAGCTTTTTTAATATATTCTAATTTTGACATAGCAGTTACTTTTTTTATGGCTACAATTACATTTAATATGGCTATTGTTACTGTTTTAGGTATAGGTCTTGTGATTATCTTTAGTGCTGCTTTTCAACTTACTATGCTTACTGGAACTTTTGGCATATTGAGGTATAAAAAAGGTGAACAATTAGAATTTTATTTAAGATCTATTAATAAAACTTTCCCTAAAAATATAGCTAATATGTTCAAAAATAGAGCAAGGAAAAAAGTTCTTTTTTTTACAAAACAAGAGATAGACGATGTATCACAGTGGCTTGAAGAGAAGTTTTCAAATACAAAAACATATATAACATTCTTTACAGGTACTGTTTTAATGATAGGTCTATTTGGTACATTTACAGGTCTGTTACAATCTATTGATGAGATGGGTTCTATTATTTTAGGTCTTTCAGGAGATATAAATTTAGCAGAAGTTATTGCTAGTTTTGCACAACCTTTAGGTGGTATGGCTATTGGTTTTGCTTCATCTTTATTTGGAGTGGCTTCTGCTATTATTTTAAGTATTATGGGATATGTTTTAAATAGAAATGAAGCTATATTTTTAGAAGATGTTCATGATTGGATGAAGGGTCAAATAGTTGAAGGGCAAGTTTTTACAGAAGATGGTTCAATGGGAGCTGCTAGTGTCTCAGGTGCTTCAAATAGTATGTCTGGTGGTATGATGGATCTTTTTGTGGATAATATTAGTGCTTTGTCTGAACAGATGGAAAAATACAATAAATCAAATGAAGCTATGTTTGGAATGTTAAGTGATAGTATTGATAAAGGAAATGAAACAACCCAAAAACAGATGGCAGTTTTAGAAAATATTTCTAGTGGATTAAAAGAACTTAATATTAATCAGTTTTCAAATGCTAATATTATGGAAGAATCACTACAAGAAGTTTCAGGCGCTATTATGAATGAAAATAAAACTATGAAAAAAATGCTCGAACTACAACAGCAAAATAATGAGATGATGACATTGTTAGTTGAACATATGGATTTAAAAAATAAAATACAAAAAGAAGAAAATCAGGTAGTTCAATAAAGATGGGAAAAAAATGTTTAGAAGAATTTAATCCTTGGCCACCATTTGTTGATATCTTTTCATCAACAATTTTGGTTTTATTATTATTTATGTTAATTTTAATTGTAAATTTAGGATACTATGCACAATTTAAATTTAAAGTTTCATATGCAGGGACTATAGCAACAGATCAACTTATTACAGAATCAATTCCATCAAAAAGTATGGTAAAAGTAAAAAAAGAGATTACTGAGGAAGTAAAACAAGAAACAGTAGTACAAAAAACAAGTATTATAAGTGAAGTTCAAGAGAAAAAAGAGTTTGAAAGAGCAGGGCAAGATTTAGTACAAATTGATGATCAAGAGAGTACATTGCAAAATACTGTACAAAAAGATGATTATTTAATAGTGAATTTTGCAGAAAAAGAGATACTTTTAGATGACCCAACGATAAGGCAGATAAAAGAATTTATTGTTAAAATGAAAAATAAATTTCCAAAACATAAAATAATTGTATCTTCTGTTGAACCTAGTAATCAAATAAGTTCAACAGTAGGAAAACAAATATCTCTTGCACGAACTTTAAATACTCGAAATTTAATTCGTAAACAAGGATATAAAAAGAGTGAAGTAAGAGTGCGATTATTGAATGAAGAAATTAGAAAAAAACTTCCTGATAATGAAGCAGGTTTTGTATATATCTCTGTAAAGGTAAATAATTAGATGTTAAAATATTGTATTTTATTACTATTGTTTGTTAATTTTTTATTTTCAGAAGAAAATAATTTAGAAAAAGATACTCCTTTAAAAGGTGGAGTTTCAACTTATATGGGTAATAGTATAGATACAGAGGATTATATAAAAGTTTCTTTGATTGATGTTGTTTTAGAAACAGTAGCACAAAGCAATAATGTGAAAGCTGCAAGAGAAAAAGTAATACAAGCACAAATAAAAGTAAATGATGCATATTCTGGATATTTACCATCAATAGATGGAACATACAAAAACTCTAGGGTCAAAACAAAACCTGGGGAAGATGAATCTAGTCAAAAATTTTACAATGATGAAACTTATAAACTATCAGTAACACAAAATCTTTACGCAGGTGGGGCAACATACAATGAAATTAAAAGTTTGGATAAA
>Ga0209633_10000622_pt1 | contig 40229 bp, 35 predicted proteins | sample Cruoilmetagenom1_FD_187290 | JGI IMG/M metagenome (GOLD analysis project Ga0209633, IMG submission 187290) | Oil polluted marine microbial communities from Coal Oil Point, Santa Barbara, California, USA - Sample 1 (SPAdes) (version 2) | ecosystem: Environmental > Aquatic > Marine > Oil seeps ...
ACTGAAAGCAATTCACAACCGTTAATGGTAAGGTATTAGGATCTACATATCTGCGAATTATCCATAAAGTTAAGGAACTGAAAGCAATTCACAACTTATGAGAATGGGGTTTATGAATTAGAATATCTGCGAATTATCCATAAAGTTAAGGAACTGAAAGCAATTCACAACTTATTTAAAGTATTTGGGGCGTCCTTCGACTCTGCGAATTATCCATAAAGTTAAGGAACTGAAAGCAATTCACAACACCCTTTTTTATATCCCATTCTAGGAATTTTCTGCGAATTATCCATAAAGTTAAGGAACTGAAAGCAATTCACAACTAACGTTTCCGTCAGTATCGCTATCATACTTCTGCGAATTATCCATAAAGTTAAGGAACTGAAAGCAATTCACAACACATTGTGATAACATCATTTCAAATATCTTCTGCGAATTATCCATAAAGTTAAGGAACTGAAAGCAATTCACAACTAATCCGCCGAGAGAAAAAGATAATATATTCTGCGAATTATCCATAAAGTTAAGGAACTGAAAGCAATTCACAACTAGCGTAGATTTTAAGATTTTCTATTTTTATCTGCGAATTATCCATAAAGTTAAGGAACTGAAAGCAATTCACAACCATTTACTTTGTTGTTACTGGTGATTTGTATCTGCGAATTATCCATAAAGTTAAGGAACTGAAAGCAATTCACAACGATAATGATATTAATTATCCTAATATTCTTTCTGCGAATTATCCATAAAGTTAAGGAACTGAAAGCAATTCACAACTAATAATTTGTCCGAAAACACTCTATTATTATTAGAGAGGGTAAAGGTGGTTTAGAGATATTTTAAAATATGTTAGGTTTTTACTCTTTCAGGCTTTTTTACACTGTAAAATAAAATCAATCCAATAACACCTGTTACAAAAAAACCTATAAATAAAGGTAATACCGAAGTTGTAACAAAACCACCTATATAGTTGGCAATTGGAACAGCCATAACTGTTGAAATAAAACCGTTGAGTGCAGATCCAATACCAGCAATATGTCCCATAGGTTCCATCGCTAGTGCTCTATAATTCCCAAATAAGAATGCAACGCTAGCAAATTGTAGCATTAAGAATAGCATTAGTACTTCTATAGGTGGATTTATACCAGACCAAAAAAGAATTACATAGATTAATGAGATAATTACAAATGCTAATAAGGCTATATTTACTAAATTCCACATCCCAAAACGCATCACAATAGCACTATTTAAAAACGTAGCTAAGCCAATAGTAATGGCTAAACTTGCAAAAATATAGGGAAAGTAGTCTCCTAAATCATATTGAACTTGAAAAATTTGTTGAGAGGTGCTTAAATACACCATAAAAGATCCTGTTACTAATCCAGAAAGTAATGTGTAAATAATGGCAGATTTTATTCTAAAGAAAGAAATAGTGCCAGATTTAAAAATAGAAAGTCTAAATGTTTTTTTATACTTTTCATGAAGTGTTTCTGGTTGTCTGCGCCAAAACCATAGCATAACCAAAGCTCCGAATATGAGATTAACTGTAAAAATAGATTTCCATCCAAATTGTACTAACAAAAATTGTCCAAGCATTGGAGCAATCACTGGTACTAAAATAAAAGTCATTACAACAATAGAGAGAATTTTAGCCATGTGATCTCCGCTGTAAGAATCTCTTACCATGGCAATACTCATGGTTCTCGCAGATGATAAGCCAACTCCTTGTAAAACACGTCCAAAAAGCATCATTTCAAAATTCCGAGTTGTGATACAAATGATCGATGCTATAACAAAAACACCAAAACCAAAATAAACCACAGGTTTGCGCCCAAAACTGTCAGAAAGTGGTCCAAAAAGAAGCTGCCCAAATCCGAGTCCTAAAAAAATAGCTGTAATTAATTTCTGATTTTCAGCATCACTTGCACTGCTAATGTGCGCGCCAATATTTGGTAAAGCAGGCAGAACGGCATCAATAGCTATGGAGACAATTGACATTAGAGCTGCCATTAAGACTACAAATTCTAACTGCGACCGTTTTTCATTTTGCATAGAGCAAAAATAGTTTAATAAAAAACGAATTAAGACGCTGTTTTAGACTAATATTTAAGATAATTGCGATAGGAAATTTACAAATTATGAATAACAATATTATCTATCCAAAACCAATACGTTCAGCTTATATTTGTATAAAAAACAAAGCTAAATGCAGCATTTAAAAGAAAGTCCTAAAAAATCTAAAAATGAGAAGCCAAAAGTAACAATGGCAACTGCTTTTAAAACGATTATTTGGCCTAGACGGAATCTGGTTTTTTTAGGCTTGTTACTTATTGTAATTAGAAGTTTATCTGGCCTTATTCTACCATGGCAAAGTAAAGTGTTACTAGATGATGTTGTACCAAACAAAGACTTTGATCAATTATACATATTGATTGGAATTGTTATAACAGCGATTACTGTGCAAGCAGCAACATCGTTTGCATTGACCAAAATATTAAGCGTACAAGCGCAATATCTAATTAGCGAATTACGTGCGCAAGTACAGAAAAAAGTATTGTCTCTGCCGATTAGTTTTTTTGATAATACGAAATCTGGAGCTTTAGTCTCACGTATTATGAGCGATGTTGAAGGTGTTCGAAATCTAATAGGTACTGGTTTGGTACAACTAGTTGGTGGAACTTTTACAGCAATCATATCTATGATGATTTTAATAAAGTTAAATGCTTGGATGACACTCTTTGTCTTTATTCCGCTTTCAATTTTTGCATTTATTGCTTTAAAAGCTTTTAAATATATTAGACCCATATTTAGAACACGAGGAAAGATTAATGCAGAAGTAAAAGGTCGTTTAACCGAAACCTTAGCTGGAGTTCGTGTTATAAAAGCATTTAATGCTGAAGAACAAGAAAACAAAGTGTTTGAAAAAGGTGTAGATGAAATTTTTCAGAATGTAAAAAAGAGTTTAACTGCCACAGCATTAATGACAAGTTCTTCGACATTTTTAATTGGTGTAGCAACCACAGGAATTATGGGAATTGGTGGTTATTATATGATTGATGGAAGTATGACTTCTGGTGAATTTTTATTCTTCACTTTGGTACTCGGTTTTATGATTGCACCAATTGTACAAATGAGTAATATTGGAAGTCAACTTACTGAAGCATTAGCTGGTTTAGATCGTACGGAAGAACTTATGAATATGACTGCTGAAGATGAAGATGAAAATAGAACCATTCAATTAAAAACATTAAAGGGTAATCTAGTTTTTAATGATGTATCCTTTGAATATGAAACGGATAAACCTGTTCTTCATAATATTAACTTCAATGCACCATCAGGTTCTGTAATTGCGTTGGTTGGTAGTTCTGGTTCAGGAAAATCTACTATTGCAGGTTTGTCAGCAACATTTTTAAACCCTAAATCAGGAACTATTACTATAGATGGCGAAGATTTATCAAAAGTGAAACTTAATAGTTTTAGAAAGCATTTGGGTGTGGTTTTACAAGATGAATTTTTGTTTGAAGGTTCCATTAGAGAGAACATAATGTTCCCAAGACCAAATGCTACAGAAGCGCAACTACAAAAAGCAGTAAAAGCGGCTTATGTAAATGAATTTACAGACCGATTTGATGATGGATTGGAAACCTTAATTGGAGAGCGTGGAGTGAAACTGTCTGGTGGACAAAGACAGAGAATAGCAATCGCAAGAGCCATTTTAGCAGATCCAAAAATTATAATTTTAGATGAGGCGACTTCTAATTTGGATACAGAAAGCGAAGGTTTAATTCAGAAAAGTTTATCAGAATTGACCAATAATAGAACTACGATTGTTATTGCACATCGTTTAAGTACTATAAAACGAGCAGATCAGATTTTAGTGATTGAAAATGGACGTATTGCAGAACGAGGCACACATGATGAGTTGCTAGAGACAAAAGGTCGTTATTATGATTTATATACGTTTCAGGCAAAAATTTAATAGTCTTAATGAGTTAAGATTTGTTTTTGTCTTTAGCTGATTGATTGTCCGTAAAATATAATAAATCCATAAATTGTTACCATATAGTGGTATCTTATTTCATTACGAAAAATAAATATTTGTTTTTATTCTGCGAAATTTGCAGGACAATTCTCTAATGTGCTACTATTTATTTCTCGCTAATTACGCAGATATTCGCAGATTTTTATACTAGTATGACAAAAAATGGATATACAATTTGCTGATTATTTTATATTTTTAAAGTTGCGAATGCTTAAAAATTAAATCTATGATGACTTTTGATAATTTTAAAATCAATCTATTACAAACTAATGAAGCGGAAGCCTTATTTTATTTAATAGATTCCAATAGACAACGATTAGAAGATTTCTTCGCAGGAACCGTTTCTAAAACACAAACTCTTAAAGACACCGTTAATTATTGTATTGAAATTCAGCAACGTATAAAAGAAAGAAGCTATTTTCCATATATGATTACAGATATAACGACTCATAAATTTATTGGATTAGTAGATGTAAAGAATATAGATTGGAACGTTCCTAAAGCAGAATTAGGTTCATTTATTGATAGTGGTTATGAAGGAAAAGGCATTGTAACAAAAGCAACAAATCTAGTTGTAGACCACATTGTTAAAGAGTACGATTTTATAAAATTACTTTGCAGAGCCAATAGTAGAAATAAAGGCAGTATTGCTGTTATCTTAAAAAACGGATTTGAGCTCGAAGGCACTATTAGAAAAGATTACAGAACTACGAAAGGCGAAATCGTAGATTTGAATTATTACGGTCGTGTGTTTTAAAAAACAAGAAGTGTTTTAATTGTATTTAATAATACGTTCAATAAGTTCTACTTTCTTTGTTTGAATAGCGTTTTTCTCTAGCTTTATACAATTATTAAAAGCATCTTTTGCGATACAAGTTATTAAAGTCTTATTTATTAAATCTCCTTTTTTGTTTAGTGTTATAAAACTTAATAGCTCTTTGCTCTTTTTAGCATTATTATAATCAAATATATAAGTATTAAAAGAACTGAAATTGTCTTTAATAATGGCTATTGTGCCATCTTTATTATATTGAACTATAATTTCATTTTGTTTATATTTTTTTTGACTATAACAGCTTATACGTTCTTTTCTATTGCGCTTCCAGCGGGTTTTACAGTAGTAGGATTCTTTGTTAGGAAATGATTTTTTATTAAAAAACAACTTCTTTTCAACGGTTTCAATCAATTCATTATTTGCATCGTAGGTTTCAGAGAATTTAATTCTTCCGTTTTTAGTAAGAATAATTTTTTTCTGTTTTAAAAGTGTTTTTCTATCATTTTCTATAGAATAAGTAGCTTCAGACACTTCTGAGATGTTGCCGAGTAATTGCTGTTTATTTACAAATTTTTTTGTAGCACAAGATGTAATTAGCAATAGTGTAATCAGATATTTAAAAACTTTAAACATGTCTTTGAGTTTTCAAAATAAAGATACAAATTTATAGTTCAGCCTATTTTGGCTTACAAAGGAATATTCCCATGTTTACGATTCGGCTTCACAACATCCTTATTTTCAAGCATACTAAAAGCTTTTATTAATTTGCGTCTTGTATTTTGTGGTAGAATCACATCATCTACAAAACCACGCTCTGCAGCACTGTAAGGATTGGCGAATAACTCAGCATATTCAGCTTCTTTTTCTTTCCATTTGGCTTCTTTGTCGTCGGCTTTATTAATTTCTTTTTTGAAGATGATTTCAGCAGCACCTTTTGCTCCCATAACTGCAATTTCGGCATTTGGCCATGCAAAATTCATATCTGCACCAATATGTTTAGAATTCATTACATCGTAGGCTCCACCATACGCTTTTCTGGTAATAACTGTGATTCTTGGGACTGTTGCTTCGCTAAACGCATATAATAGTTTTGCTCCATTAACGATAATGCCATTCCATTCTTGATCTGTTCCTGGTAAAAACCCTGGAACATCTTCTAATACTAATAGCGGAATATTAAAACAATCGCAGAAACGCACAAAACGAGCAGCTTTCTTAGAACTATTAACATCTAAAACTCCTGCTAAAAACATAGGTTGATTGGCAACAATTCCAACAGATTTACCTGCTAGACGTGCAAAACCAACAATGATATTTTCCGCGTAGTCTTTATGAATTTCATAAAATGACTCTTCATCAATAATACCATTAATAACCTGATGCATATCATAAGGTTTATTAGGATTCTCAGGAACAATAGTTTCCAAAACTTCTCTAACTTCATCTTTCAATTCAAACGGAATATCATCCGATTTTTCTTTATTGCTTTGAGGTAAATAGCTTAATAATTTTTTAATATCTTCTAAACATTCCACATCATTAGTAGACGTTTTATGAGCTACGCCAGATTTTGAAGAATGTACACTTGCACCTCCAAGTTCTTCACTAGTCACTTCTTCGTTAGTAACCGTTTTTACAACATTTGGTCCAGTAACAAACATATAACTGGTGTCTTGTACCATCAATGTGAAATCTGTCATGGCAGGCGAATAAACCGCACCACCAGCACAAGGTCCCATAATTGCAGAAATCTGAGGAATAACTCCAGAAGCTTGAACGTTTCTATAAAAGATATCAGCATAACCACCTAAAGAACGTACACCTTCTTGGATTCGTGCACCTCCTGAATCATTAAGACCAATAATTGGAGCACCAACATTAACAGCCATGTCCATAATTTTACAGATTTTTTCGGCATGTGTTTCTGATAGCGAACCACCAAAAACTGTAAAATCTTGAGCAAATATATAAATCAATCTACCGTTTACAGTTCCATAGCCAGTAACGACGCCATCTCCATAAAACTGTTGGTTAGCCATTCCGAAATCTTTAGTTCTATGTGTTACTAATGCTCCGATTTCTTCAAAAGAACCTTCGTCCAGTAGATACATTACGCGTTCTCTGGCAGTTAGTTTTTTCTTTTGGTGTTGTTTGTCTATTCTGGCTTGTCCTCCTCCTAATTTGGCTAAGGTAAGTTTATCGTTTAATGTTTTTATTTTGTTGTCCATGCTATATTTTTTTCTCGCTAAGGCGCAAAAGGCGCAAAGCTGTATGTAATGTTGTATGTTGTTAAGCTGTTTGTCGTTTAGTTGACCGTTGAATCTCAAATTCTGTAAACTGAGACTGCGACTGAATACTAATTAGGTACTCGTAATAATTTCTGTTCTTCTAAATAACTTTTTAATGCAATTTTGGCTGCAATTTCGGCTTCCATCTTATGTTGTTCTTCTAAAAGGCTAGGTGAGTAGTACTTCTTTACAAAGTGTGTATCGAAATTTCCGCTTCTAAACGCTTCGTGTTCGCAAACAAATCTTCCAAATGGTAATGTGGTTTCTACACCTTTAATATGATAATTATCAATCGCTTTTATCATGAGTTCAATGGCTTCTTCTCTTGTCTCACCATAAGTAATCAACTTAGATAGCATTGGATCGTAATAAATAGGAATATCCATACCTTCCTCAAAACCATTATCTACTCTAATATTATCTCCTTGAGGTAATTTATATACTTCTAAATTTCCAACACTTGGTAAAAAATCATTCATCGGATCTTCTGCATAAACTCTGAGTTCTAACGCATGACCATTAATTTTTAAATCCTCTTGTTTAATATCTAGTTTTTCTCCTCTAGCGACTTTAATTTGAAGTTCTACTAAATCAACACCTGCAATCCATTCAGAAACGGGATGTTCAACTTGTAGTCTCGTATTCATTTCTAGGAAATAGAAATTTAGATTTTCATCCAGCAGAAATTCAACGGTTCCGGCTCCTACATAATCACATGATCTCGCGACGTTAATAGCTGCTTGTCCCATTTCTTCTCTTAATTCTGGAGTTAAAACAGCAGAAGGAGCTTCTTCAACTACTTTTTGATGACGACGTTGTACTGAACATTCGCGTTCAAAAAAATGAAGCACATTACCATGCATATCTGCCATTACCTGAATTTCAATATGTCTTGGTGATGCTACATATTTTTCAATAAATACAGAACCGTCACCAAAGGCAGAAGTCGCTTCACTAATGGCTCTATTCATTTGCGATTCAAATTCAGCTTCGTTTTCAACGATTCGCATCCCTTTTCCGCCACCTCCAGCCGAAGCTTTAATAAGGATTGGAAAGCCTATTTCTTTTGCGATTTTCTTTGCTTCAGGAATATCTGTAATGGCTTCATCTGTGCCAGGAACCATAGGAATGTTATAAGCTTTAACCGTTTCTTTTGCGGCTAATTTGCTTCCCATTACTTTAATAGCTTTAGAACGTGGTCCAATAAATTGAATATTATTAGCTTCACATAATTCTGCAAAGTCAGCATTTTCACTTAGGAAACCATAACCAGGATGAATAGCATCTACATTAAGAGATTTTGAAACTTCTATAATTTTATCTCCTCTTAAATACGATTCGTTTGATGGTGCTGGACCAATACAAACAGCTTCATCTGCATATTTTACGTGCGGAGAATTTCTGTCAGCTTCAGAAAATACAGCTACTGTTTTAATGCCCATCTTTTTTGCTGTTCGCATAACTCTGATGGCGATTTCTCCTCTGTTAGCTATTAATATTTTTTTCATGAAAATTTTAATTTTTCGTTCCCATGAAAATGGGAATCTCATATTTTTATTGTCACTTTGAGTGAAATTCTTTTTTCAGAATTTTTTATCGAAAAGCTTCTGTTATAGAAGGGGTCTCGATACGTTTTGCTCATTCTTCACAAAACATTCGAACTGACAAACGTATTATTCAAACGCTATTAAAAGTGAATTTTTATCAACAGTTTCCCCTTGTTTTACACTTATAGATTTTATAATACCATCTCTTGGCGAATTAATCACATTTTCCATTTTCATAGCTTCTAAAATCAAGATTGGTTCGTTTTCCTTAACTTCCTGACTTTCTACAACATTAATTTCTAAAATTAAGCCTGGCATTGGTGCTTTAATATCATTGACTTGTTTTGACGCACCAATTTCAAAACCTAAAGCTTCAATTTGTTGGTCTAAAGCATCATTGATATCAACTTCATAACTATTGTTATTTACTTTGACAGTGTATTTTTTTCTGTTGAAATCAGAATTTAGAATTTCAGCTTTTATAGAAGTGCTATCTTGAAGAATATGATATTTATTGCGTGATGTTTCTACAGCATCTAATGTTTCTACACTTTCTTTTGAAACTTCGAAAGTATGGGATTTGTTGACTTTTATTTTATACATAGAATTGAATTAATATGTTATTAGCGATTTACAGCCAATTCAATTGCAAAATATGAAATTTATAAGGTTTAAAATAAGAATTTCACAAAGTTTTAAAGTTTGAATCTTCTTGATGTTTCTTAATCGCTTTTCTTGATAAAATTATTGCTATTGCAAGTGAAATAAAAGCGCCTATAGATATACCTGGAATAAAATTGATGAAGAGGAAGAAATCATAAGCTCCATGAAATAAAGTCGCTAACAAAAGGCCTGTTAAATTGAGCACTAGTCTATTGTTCGAGAATTTTGCTTTTCCCATAAAATAGCCCATTAATATTCCAAAAGTGGCATGAGCTGGTACTGCAGTAAAAGCTCTGACAATTGCGGTTTCAAAGCCACCATCTATAACGTACATAATGTTTTCCGTACATGCAAAACCCATGGAAACCATTACAGCGTACATAATACCATCATAAGGTTCGTTAAATTCTTTTTTTGGTTGCGCGTAGTATTTTACAATAACGTATTTACTAAACTCTTCTACTAAAGCAACGACAATAAACGCTTGAATAAATTGCTGCCAAATACTAAATTTATCTGTAACCGGAATTAATCTTCCTGTAAAAAAATACAATACAAAAACTATAAATATGCTTACAATAGCACCAAACAAAAAACTTGAAATTAATAAACCTCTAGGTTCTTTTTCATGCTTATCTTGTATGTAAATGTATAGGATGATGCTAAAAACTGGTGCGATAGCTAGTAGGAGTAAACTCATGTATTATATCTTTCTTTTATAGTATTCAATATGAATTTATAGTAGTTTGAATTACTTGCTACAAAATGATTGTTGGTTTTGCTGTCTTTTAATAAAGCATCAAATTCTTTCAGAGTCACTAATTTTAAATTTTCAACTTCATCTTCCTGTGGAATAAGTTTGTTAAATTCAATATGCAATTCAGCTAAAAAAACCTGATGAAATTCATTATCCTGAATGTTGCCATAGTTTGTTTTATGAAGAAATGTCCCAATGTGGTAAAGGTTATTAGGTTCTAATAGTAACCCGATTTCTTCCTTGGTTTCTCGCAAAACCGCATTAATAAAAGTTTCGCCAGCATCAATATGTCCTGCGACCGAAACATCCCAAAGTAATGGGTAAATTACTTTTTTTTGGGAACGTTGTTGTAAAAGAATTTTGCCTTCAGAGGTAAATAACCATAAGTGAATAGTATTGTGATACCAGCCATTTTTATGAGCTTCAGATTTTAAAGCGGTTTTACCAGTAGGCTCACCATTTTTAGTAACTATATCAATTGTTTCATTCAAATTTTATACTTTTAAATGTGAAGCTAAACAACTAATTAACGGTTTAAAATCGTCTGCTGTATTGAATAAATGACAAGAAATTCTAATATAATTACCTCTAAATGATACGAATATATTTTTATCCAAAAGATCTTTTTTTAATGCATTTAAATCCATGCTTTCTGGTAATTTAATTCCGAATAAGTGATGGCTTCGGTAGTTATCGTCTTCAATTTCACAGCCTAACGCTTTAAATTCTTTTACAGCACCTAAAGAAATATCCTTGCAATAGTTTTGAATTGCTTTAGGAGTCCATTCAATTATTTGTTTTAGAGCGGCAATTTGCATTCTTACATAAATAAAGTTTCCGTTTTCACCAACAGAATATCTGTTCGCCATAGGTTTGTATTCTGATTCGTAGCTTGTTAACCTAGAAAAATCATCACTATTTAACCGATTAGCCCAGTTTTCTTCAATTGGATTTCCATTATCGAAATATGGTCCAAAATAGCCATAAGCACAACCATAAGGACCAAATAGCCATTTATAACCAGCGCAAATTAAAGCATCAGGTTGTATTTCTTTTACAGAAAAAGGTAATGCTCCAACTGTTTGACTACCATCTATAACAAGTAATGAGTTATGTGATTTTGCTTTTTTACTAATTGCTTTTAGGTTAAATAAACTTCCGTTAGACCAATGAATATTGCCAATGGCAACTAATGCAGTTTTTACATTAATTGCATCTATAATATCTTGATTCCATTGTTTTACAGTTACAGGATCCTTAATTGTTATTATTTTAGCATTATACTTCTTAGCAAGCTTTTGCCATGAATATATATTACTCGGAAACTGTTCATCAACGACTAAAATTTCATCACCTTCATTTAAAACAATATTATTTGCAACTGTAGCCATACCATAGGATACGGATGGTAATAAAGCAACACGATTGTATTCATCTGCATCTACAAGCTTTGCAAACAGTTTTTTTAGCTCTGTAACTGGTTCAAAATAATCAGAACCTTTTATTGTATACGGTCTGTTTTTTTGCTTTAATCCTTCTAATCCTGCTTCAAAAATAGATTTAAATGCTGGTGATTGTGCAGCAATATTTAAATAGGTAGTATCGTCTGGAATATCAAATTGATGCTTTTGATTTTTTAAAGTCATAATAGCTTACTTGATTGTAAATAAGTTATGTTTTATTTAAAATAGCTAAACGTTTCGCCATCTTCAATTTTCAATAAAGTTTCATAAATCAACTTAATTACATTTTCCACATCATCTCTATGTACCATTTCTACAGTGGTGTGCATATAACGTAATGGTAATGAGATTAGGGCAGAAGCAACGCCTCCATTGCTATAAGCAAAAGCATCAGTATCTGTTCCTGTTGCTCTAGATAATGCAGCACGTTGAAATGGTATTTTCTTTTCTTCTGCTGTATCTGTAATTAAATCGCGTAATTTTTGCTGTACAGCTGGAGCGTAAGCTATAACAGGACCTTTTCCGATTTCCGCATAACCTTGCGTTTTTTGCTCAATCATTGGAGTTGTGGTATCGTGAGTTACATCTGTAACAATAGCAACATTTGGCTTAATAGTCTGTGTAATCATTTCAGCGCCACGCAAACCAATTTCTTCTTGTACAGAATTTGTAATGTAAAGCCCAAATGGTAATGTTTTCTTATTTTCTTTCAATAAACGTGCAACTTCAGCAATCATAAAACCACCCATTCTATTGTCTAAAGCTCTGCAAACAAATTTGTCTTTATTCAAAACATGAAATTCATCTGGATAAGTAATGACACAACCTACGTGAACTCCCATTTTCTCAACTTCCTTTTTATCTTTTGCACCAATATCTATGCAAATATTATCAGGTTTTGGCGCTTGCTCTTTTGCTCTACTTCTTGTATGAATTGCTGGCCAGCCAAAAACACCTTTTACAATGCCTTTTTTAGTATGGATATTTACAATTTTACTTGGAGCTATTTGATGATCGCTTCCTCCATTTCTAATTACATAGAGTAAACCATTATCCGAAATATAATTCACATACCAAGAAATTTCATCTGCATGTCCTTCAATAACAACTCTGTATTTTGCCTTTGGATTAATCACTGCAACTGCAGAACCATAAGTGTCTGTAATAAATTCATCTACATAAGGTTTTAGGTAATCCATCCAAATTTTCTGCCCTTCCCATTCATAACCTGTAGGAGAGGCGTTATTTAAATATTTTTCTAGAAAAGAGAGTGATTTTTTATTGAGTATGCTTTTAGAAGCCATAAATAATTGTTTTGAGTTTCCGTAAAAATAAAAGGATTTCTTTAGCTTTTAACGGCTTTTGAAAATTTTTGTAACAAATTCGTCTATTTTTACACTAATACATCTACAATCTAAAATTTTTAATAATGAAGCTAGTCATAACCGATCTTACTAAAACATATAAAAATGGTGTAAAAGCCATTGATAATCTTAATCTCGAAATAGGAACAGGAATGTTTGGGCTTTTAGGACCAAATGGTGCAGGAAAATCGTCTTTAATGCGAACAATTGCTACGTTGCAAAGTCCGGATTCTGGATCCATAATGTTTGGAGATATCAATGTTTTAGAAGATAAAATGGCATTGCGAAAAGTATTAGGATATTTACCACAATCCTTTGGTGTGTATCCAAAAATGTCAGCTGAGGCATTGTTAGATTATTTTGCCACCTTAAAAGGGATTAGTTCAAAAACAGACAGGCAAGCTTTAGTAAAAGAAGTCTTAGATATAACTAATTTATATGATGTACGTAATAAGCACGTAGCTGGTTATTCTGGAGGAATGAAGCAACGTTTTGGAATTGCACAATTGTTATTAAATAATCCAAAATTGATTATTGTAGATGAACCAACAGCAGGATTAGATCCAGCAGAACGTCATCGTTTTTTAAATGTGTTGCGTGAAGTTGGCACTAATTGTACGGTTATTTTTTCTACACATATTGTTGAAGATGTTAAGGAACTTTGTAACGATATGGCGATTTTAAATGGTGGACGAATTTTAAAACAAGCAACGCCATCTCAAGCTAGACAAGAATTACAAGGTCGTATTTGGACTAAGATTATAGACAGAGATGATTTAGAATCACATGAAAAACAATACAATTTATTGTCTTCTAATTACAATGAAGATAATTCCTTAAATATCAGAGTATTTAACGATGTTCAGCCAAGTGAATACTTTAAGTCTGTAGAACCTCAATTAGACGATGTGTATTTTATTGCACTAAAACAAGATGAACCAGTAGCTACTGCTTAATCCTAACTTTTTAAATAAAAAGACATCTATGTTTTCTACTATATTTTTTCACGAATTAAAGTACTGGCTAAAACGACCAGCAACTTATATTTATATGGCTATTTTTTTTATGTTATCACTATTTATGGCTGCAACAACAGCAGGAATATTTGATAGCTTAACAGCCACAACTGGCTCTTCTAGGATTGTAAATTCTCCATTAGGAGTCACAGGCTTATTTAATGGATTGGCCATTTTAATTTTCTTTTTGTTTCCATCTATTATTGGTGCATCAGTTCACAGAGATTTTAAAAGTGAAATGCACACCATTTTATATTCCTATCCGTTTACAAAAGCTAATTATTTATTTGCTAAATTTTTTAGTTCCATTGTCGTTGTGACGCTTATTGTGTTAACCATTGGAGTAGGAATGTTCATTGGTTTTAGATTGCCAGGAACAAATTCCGATTTGGTTATAGCCTTTGATATTAAATCGTATTTCAATGCGTATTGGCTTTTTATTCTACCAAATATTCTACTCTTTGGAGCCATTGTTTTTGCAGTAGTAACCTTTACGCGAAATATTGCTGCAGGTTTTATTACGGTTATTTTATTGTTGTTTGTACAAGGGGTTACGGAAAGTTTATTGTCAGATCCAGACAGTCGCTATTTAGCTGGATTATTAGATCCATTTGGTTCATCTGCTTCAGCATATTATACACGTTATTGGACGGTTTACGAACAAAACGAAATGCATATTCCTATTAAGGAATTGATTCTTTATAACCGATTAATATGGTTAGGTGTGGCGAGTTTGGTGTTTGGTTTGGTCTTTAAGTTTTTTACGTTTAGCCAAAATGCAATGTCGTTTTCATTTTTCAAGAAACTAAAAGGAGAACGCTCTACAAAACGAAATTTTGGTAGCATAACAAAAATCAACTTACCTAAAGTGACGCATGATTATTCTTTTGTTCAGAATTTGAAAGCGACTTGGAAAATTTCGAATATAGAGTTTAAATATATCGTTAAGAGTTGGCCTTTTATAAGTATTGTTTTGGTTGGTCTTATCATTATTTTAATTGCATTAGCTGAGGTTGGCAATCCAACAGGAACGTCATCCTATCCGAGAACATGGCGTATGTTACGTGGAGGAGGAGCTTTTGTGTTCGCTATTAACATTTGTACATTTCTATATGCAGGAATGTTAGTAAACCGCAGTAAAATATCAAGAATCAATGGTTTAGAAGATGTAACTCCAATTCCAAATTGGTCATTGTTCTTGTCAAAATTTATTGCTATAGTTAAGATGCAAATGTTGTTGTTGACAGTAATTATGGTTTCAGGTATTTTATTTCAATTGTATAAAGGCTATTTTGATATTGAAATTGGTTTATATATTAAAGAATTATTCGGTTTAAAACTGATTAATTATGTGATATGGGCATTTTTAGCATTATTTGTTCAAACATTGATTAGAAATCCATATTTAGGCCTGTTTGTACTCTTAGTAATTTCTGTAGGAATTCCGTTTTTGAGTTTAGCAGGTGTTGAGCAGCCAATATTTAAATATAATGAAGGACCAGGATTTGGGTTTAATGATATGAATGGTTACGGAGATTCCTTAGCCAGATATTTAACCTATAAATTCTATTGGGTTCTTGGAGGTTTAGTTCTAATACTTATTGCTGCTTTATTTTGGGTTCGTGGTTTACCACATTCATTTAAAGAACGTTTAAAGATTGCAAAACAACGTTTTAAAACACCAATTGCGATTACTTTAGTTCTGCTTTTGGTTGGTTTTATAGGAATGGGTTATACAATTTTTCACGCAACTAATATTGCTACAGACAGTTATTCTTCAAAAGAACGTGAAGAGATGCGTGTGAAATGGGAAAAGACCTATAAAAAATACGAAAACTATGCGCAGCCTCGTATTGTTGCTGTAAAAGTAAACATGGATTTATTTATTGATGATCGTAATTTTGAATCGTCTGGAGAATATCTCATGGTCAATAAAACTGAAGAAGCTATTGATAGCGTTTTCTTAAATCATAACGATTATCCAAGTACGTTTAAATTTAGTCGTGAAAACACATTGGTTTCTGAGGATACAATTTACAATTTTGATATTTATAAGCTGAAACAACCCATGATGCCTGGTGATTCCATGAGGTTGAATTTTACGGTTAAAAACAAGCCGAATACCTTATTTGTTTCTAATTCGCCCGTAATTAAAAACGGAACGTTTATTAATAATATGCAGTTATTCCCAAGTTTAGGATATAATGGAGGAGAACTTACTGATGATAAAACTCGTGAAAAATACGATTTACCACCAAACAAGTTAAAACCACATCCTTCAGATTTCACAGCTTTAGGTAATACTTATATCTCTAAGGATAGTGATTGGATAGATTTTGAAGCTACAATTAGTACAAGCGAAGATCAAATTGCAATTGCACCAGGATATCTTCAAAAGGAATGGGTAGAGGACGGAAGACGCTATTTTCATTATAAAATGGATAGTAAAATCTTGAATTTTTATGCGTTCAATTCAGCAGAATATAAAGTAAAGAAGGACAAATGGAAAGACGTGACTCTCGAAATCTACTATCACGAAGGACATGAGTACAATTTAGAAAGTATGATGGACGGAATGAAAGCATCGTTAGAATATAACAGTGAGAATTTTAGTCCATATCAGCACAAACAACTACGTATTATTGAATTTCCTGAAGGTGGATTTGCACAATCGTTTCCTAATACTATTCCGTTTTCTGGAGATGTAGGTTTTATAGCAGAAGTAGATGAAGATGATGAAGACGAATTAAACTATATGTACGCAATAACTGTTCACGAAGTAGCACACCAATGGTGGGCACACCAAGTTATTGGTGCTGACGTTTTGGGAGCAACAATGTTGTCAGAAAGTCTATCTGAATATGTAGCTCTAAAAGTCCTTGAAAAAGAATTGGGAAAACCACAAATGCGTAAGTTTTTGAAGAAATCTTTAGATGATTATTTACTGCGACGAACTTTTGAACGTAAGCGTGAAAAACCATTGATGTATAATGATGGTCAAGGTTATATTCGTTACCAAAAAGGGTCTTTAGTATTCTATGCACTAAGTGATTATATTGGAGAAGATGTGTTAAATGGTGCTTTGAAAACGTATGTTGAAAAAGTGAAGTTTCAAGAACCTCCTTATACAACTTCTATTGATATGGTTAATCATATTAAAGCCGTTACTCCAGACAGTTTACAATATGTAATTAAAGATATGTTTGAAACTATAACCGTTTACGACAACAGAATTAAGAATGTAACATCTACCGAATTGGATAACGGTAAATACAAAGTAGATATAGAGTTTGAAGTTAGTAAATACAGAAATGACGAAAAAGGAAAACAATTATTTTCGGAAGCTGGAAGAGATTCAATTTCTTATTTGCGAGAAGGTAAAAAGAAGCCTATTTTATCATTACAACTTCAAGATTATATAGATATTGGAGTTTTTACGGAAAATGAAGTTGATGGTAAAATGAAAGAAAAAGAATTGTATTTAAAGAAGCATAAAATCACAGCAATTAACAATAAGATTTCAATTATTGTAGATGAGAAACCTAATGAAGTTGGTATTGATCCATACAATAAGCTAATTGATAGAAGTTCAGGAGACAACCGTAAGAAGTTGTAAACCTAATTGAATCACTTCATAATGTTAATTTTAAAAAAAACCTTTTCATTGGTTGTGAAAGGGCTTTTTTTATACTATAAATTTAGCTTTTAGTTCTGGATTTGGAATCATACAGGATTCTTTTTTACCATACCATTTATAGCGATTTTTTGCAATATAATTATAAACCCAATTTCTAATAAAAGTGGGCACAATTAAAAATACAGCTAATAAATTGCTAGGAAGCCCTAATTGTTTAGCAACTAATAATGCTGCAGTAGATTTATGAGTTAAGCTATTTTTTTTAGGATTGTAGAGTAAGATAGAATCTGTTTTATCAGTATCTATATTGAATTTTTTAATGATGACTTTTCCGATATCACTTTGTAAAGGAGCAAATAAGAATTTATCTTTTTTATCTCGTTTTATAACATACAAAACACTGCTGTTACAAAGATTGCAGACACCATCAAAGAGAATAAGTTGTTTGTTGTTTGGAATATTTATCATGCTTTTACAAAGATAAACTCTAAAAATTTAGATTATAAGCCATTAACAATGAATTATGACATTATTTTTTTTTGCTTTCTACTATTTCTAATTGATCCATACTTACATTTGTAGTAAACATACCATAATTAACAATCGCTTTGTTTTTCTCAATAGAGTCAATACTTCCAACAGCTCTACCATCGTGCATTCTAACTTTGTCACCAACTTTTAGTATAGGTTTAGGTTTTTCTATTTTAATCTCTTTTTTCTTTGCCGCCTTTTTCTTTGTTCGGATAACTTCTACCTTTTTCTCAGCTTCTTGTTTTACTTGCTTTTCTTTATGTTTTTCCGCGCGTTTTTGCTTGGCAGATACTTTTTTGCGTTTAGAATTTTCTATCTGTACAAGCCTAAACAATTCAGCCATTAACTCACGCTTCTTCTTATCTTCAAAATATTTTTCTGAAATATCATTAACCTTCTGACCTAAGTAAATTAAGCGTTGATTAGAGTCGTATAATTCTTGAAAACTTTCTAATTTCTTCTGAACCTTAGCATTCACTTCTTCAAGTTTATCAGCTTCAGATAGCTTTTTTTTCTCATTTTCTTTTAATGAACGTTCTGTACGTTCTAGTTTGCTACGCTCTTTTTGAAGCTTTGCAATCGTAGCATCAAACCTAACTTTGCCACGTTCAATTTTCTTTTTTGATTTGTTTATTAAACTATAAGGAATCCCATTTTTCTGAGCCACTTCAAAGGTAAACGAGCTTCCTGCTTGTCCAATTACTAACTTATACATTGGTTCTAAGGTTTTTTCATTAAAAAGCATATTGGCATTTTCCATAAATGGTAATTCGTTTGCCAATAATTTTAAGTTGGAGTAGTGTGTAGTTATGATTCCGAAAGCTTCACGTTCGTAAAATACTTCTAGGAACGTTTCGGCTAAAGCACCTCCTAATTCTGGGTCACTTCCTGTGCCAAATTCATCAATTAAGAATAAGGTTTTAGTATTACACTTTCTCAAGAAATAATTCATCTGTTTTAGGCGGTAACTGTATGTGCTCAGATGATTTTCTATGGATTGGTTATCTCCAATGTCACTTAGAATTCTGTCAAACAAACAAACATAACTACGCTCATGAACCGGAATTAGCATACCACTTTGTAACATTACTTGAAGCAAACCAACTGTTTTTAAAGTGATACTTTTTCCACCAGCATTAGGACCAGAAATTACAATTATCCTGCTGTCTTTTTCTAAACCAATGGATTGTGGAAATGTATGCTCACCATTTTCTTTATTTGTTAAATAGAGTAGAGGATGGTAGGCATCGCGCAAATGCATACTACGTTCTTTAGAGAATTCTGGTAAAATAGCATCCATGCTTTGCGCATATTTTGCTTTAGCAGAAATGACATCTATTTGTGTTAGAAACTCTTGGTAATTATTTAGAAGTGGTAAAAACAAACGAATAAAATCCGTCAGTTCTTTTAAAATTTTTATGACTTCTTCCTTCTCTTCGTATTCTAAATTATTGAGTTCTCTTGTATGCTGAAGTGTGGTTTCTGGCTCAATATAAACAATGCTTCCAGTTTTACTTCCTCCCATAATTGCACCTTTTACTTTTCTGCGATACATGGATTTTACAGCGAGAACACGTTTGTTTTCTACAACAGATTCTCTAATATCATCTAAATAATCTAAGTTGTGATAGGTGTGTAATGCTGAAGAAAAACTACTATTAATTTTGCCTTTTAACTTATTTATGGTTTTTCGTAAATCTAAAAGTAGAGGTGAAGCCTCATCTTTAATATCTCCAAAACGATCCACAACAGCATCTACTTGCTCAATAATAGTTATGTTTATTTCTATGTGATTACTAAATTGATAAAGTTTTGGGTAATATTCTTCAAACTTTTTTAGAAATTTTAAAATTGAATTTGCTGTCAAAGACATACTCACTATTTTCTGTAAGCTGGAAACTTCGAGATAAGTGTTTTCTATTTTAAGTAATTTTAATTCCTTGGTAATAGTATCAAATCCATGATTTGGAATTCTGTTATCATTATCAAAGGACGATAAATATTCATTAACGTAATCAAGTTCGCGCATTAACTGTTCTTCCTCATTAAATGGAAGAATAGCTAAAACAGCTTCTTTTCCAAGAGCTGTAAGTGCATATGCGTTTATTTGGTTTAAAACCGTAGAGAACTCAAGGTCGTTTAAGGTTTTTTCATGAATGTTTATCATGTAATATTTTTCTTTTTGTAAGCAGGACAAATTTAGGATAATTGTGTTAAGATGCCTAATGCAATTAATTGTTGTGATAATTCTTATTTTTGAATTTAAAACGCATGAATAAATGAAAGCTGATATTCACCCAAGCTGGAAAAAGCATCTTAGTCCTGAATTTGAAAAACAATATTTCACAGATCTGATGGGATTTGTGACCAATGAATATCAAAATCATGCCTGTTTTCCAAATGCATCAGATGTTTTTAATGCTTTAAATCGTTGTACGTTTGATGACTTAAATGTTGTAATTATTGGTCAAGATCCATATCATGGAATTGGGCAAGCTAATGGTTTGTGTTTTTCTGTAAATGAAGGTGTAAAACATCCTCCTTCATTAATCAATATTTTTAAGGAAATTGAACAAGATTTAGGTATTCCTTATCCTAAAAGTGGCAATTTAATGTCTTGGGCAGATCAAGGTGTGTTGCTTTTAAATGCCACGCTAACCGTTAGAGCACATGAGGCTGGTAGTCATCAGAAAAAAGGATGGGAACAATTTACAGACGCCATAATTAAAGTGATTAGTACGGAAAAAAGCAATGTTGTTTTTCTACTTTGGGGAGGATTTGCGAAGAAGAAAAAGAAATTAATAGATACGACTAAACACATTGTTTTTGAAAGTGGGCATCCATCTCCATTAAGCGCAAATAGAGGTTATTGGTTTGGAAATAAGCACTTTAGTAAAACTAACTCCCAGTTGGAGCGAGTTGGCGAGCCTTTGATTGATTGGGAATTAAAGTAGTAGTTGGAGCCTTCTCAGTTTTAATAGCACGAGGAAGTCTATTGTCTACTTTTTTAGAGGTTTTATTACAACTAAAAATCAACAGTACGAAGTTTAATACGACTAAGCAAGCTAAAACTAGAGTAATAGTAAGAATCATATAATTCTATTGTGTTGTTAAATTGTAAGATAATGGTTATACCAAATGTAACTAAAAATTTTAAATATTGAAAGTTATCAACAGAAACAGTTTCAATTTATGAGGTAAGAAACATATAGTTTTTAAGATTTTTTACACAATATGAATTCTAAATTTTATAAATTAATTTCGTATAATCTACTTTTTTAGGGATAATGTTTAAATCGTGAAGCTGCTTTTGCACATTTTTAATCATTTTTTTATCCATAACACTTTGTGACCACTCAGTTAGCGACAACCATTCTTGTACGTCTTCTAATTCTTGTTCATAGCGATTAGCAATGGTTTTATCTATACTTGGTATGGATTTAAACTCTGATGTTGTTCCATTGATAATGTCTAAAACGGTTTTTAATTCGTTCTCGTTGTTTTCAATAAATTCTTCACGCACAGCAATAACGAAGCAAGGCCAAGGTGAAGGACAATTGTCAATACGTCTAAAAATTCCGTCATCTACAAAGGGTTTGGTAGTAAATTTTTCCCACATAAAATAATCGGCTTTACCTTCAGTTAAACCTCTTATTGCTCCATCTAAGTTTTTTATGACTTCAAAATTGAGATCTTTTTCTAAATCCCAATCATTGTTTTTAGCATTAATATAAGCCATAAGATGAGAGCCAGAACCATATCTGCTAATTGCAGCTTTTGTTCCTTTAATGTCTTCAATAGTTTTGTATTTAGAATCCGCAGCCACATGAATTCCCCAAATTAAAGGAGTTTCAACAAAGGTTTGAACAATTTTTGAAGGATTTCCATCAATTATATCTTTAATAATGCCTTCGGTTAAAATAACAGCCATATCAATTTCGCCAGAACGCAGTGCTTTGCACATAGCTCCTGTTCCTCCATGATAATCATGCCATCTTAGGTTAATGTCTTTGGCTTTATACTCGCCATTTTTTAGCGTTAAATACCAAGCTAAATTAAAATGTTCTGGTACGCCTCCAATATTTACTTTTTTCATCTCAATGCCCACGAAAGTGGTTATCTTTTTAATTACGCTTCTAATTTTTGAATAATTAGAAAACCTATTTTTTTGTGAATTTTGAATAGTTATTTTATAATACATAAAAACATCCCTAAAGTCCCCTCAAGGGGACAATCTATAGAAGTATCTTTTTATTTTATTATAACTTATATATTCACAATGCGCTCTAAAGCATATAAAATTAATTCCTCTACGGTTTTCTTAGGGTCTTTACTAAAATCTCCACTTGCTCTATTTGCAATAATGGCATTAAGCGATAAAGCTTCATGTCCTAATAATTTAGATAATCCATAAATAACAGAAGTTTCCATTTCTAGATTTGTAATTCTAGCATCCTTATAACTAAAGTTATCTAATTTAGAATTTAGGCTAGCATCTTGTAATGGTAATCGTAAAACTCTTCCTTGTGGCCCGTAAAACCCACCAGCAGTTGCTGTGATGCCTTTATGAGTTTTATCACCTTCAAAATATTTTTCTAAATATTTACTATTATTAATAATAATTGGTCTTGACTTGTTTTTATCCCAATTGGTATGTTTTACAAATGCATTTTCAATTTCAGGATTGCTGATGCCTTTAATTTGATAGAAATGTAACATGCCATTAATATCTAGAGCTTGCGTGCTTATTAAAAAAGCATCTACAGGAACATCATGTTGTAGCGATCCAGAAGTTCCAATTCTTATAATATTAAGGCTTGATAATTCGGGTTTAATTTTTCGAGTTTTTAAATCGATATTTACTAATGCATCAAGCTCGTTTAAAACAATATCTATATTATCTGGACCAATGCCTGTAGAAATAACCGTTAATCTTTTATCTTGATAATAACCAGTTTGTGTTTTAAACTCACGTTTTTGAGTGCTAAATTCTACACTATCAAAATGCTTTGTAATTTTCTCAACACGATCTTGGTCGCCAACAAAAATGATAGTATCCGAAATGTCTTCGGGCTTTAAATTAAGATGATAAACACTACCATCTGGATTTAATATAAGTTCTGAATCTTTAATTGCCATGAGATACGGTTTTTATAAGTTTGTTTTGGTCTTCACTAAATTGAAACTCCAAACGATTTACACCACCATAAGTCATATTGTTATTAACTTCTGATGCAAAGTTATGTTGTTTTAATAAGGCCTTATGTCCTTTTCGGTTTAGTTCAAGACCATTTTCTGTTTTGTTGAAGAAAAAGTGTAGTTCTTTTATTTTACGTTTAAGTTGCATGTCTCCGTAACCATAATAACCTTGGTAATTTAAACAATAACCTAATAAATGATTTTCAGACTTTACGTCGTTTTGCTTTACAAGATTTAGAATATGAGCTTCCAATGTTTCTAAACCGCTTTGGTTGTGTGGAAAACGTTTTAAATGTGCTTTTAAACAATTGCTTAAGTACATAAAATTAGAGCTTTTAACAATGTATGGTTTTAAAATATTGTGATCAGTACCACAATAGGTTCGCCATAAGGCTATTGCCATATCTATGTCTTCTTCTGTTAGGAGAACTTTATTTTTATAATGAGATTTAAGTTGTTCTGGGCTTAATTCTCCCAAGGCCTTAAGATTCTTTTCTCCTTTTATGCGACCACTACAAATAAGATATAATGGTTTATTAATTTTCTTTTGATGTAATAAGTTAATGACACCTAATAAATTGATGTGACAAAATAAATCGTACTCAAACCATAAGTTAATTTCGGAATAATCTTCAACTTCATCTAGAATTGAAATTTCTTTAAGAATATCTTCTGTGTCGACTTCAATATCATAATAATTTTTAAGAAATTCAGTACGAAGTTTAAAGAACGCTTCAGAATTTATATTAGGAATTGTTGGGCCTTCACAAAGCATTTCTTGCCATGTGAGTATATCTTCCGTAAAATCTAATTCTCTTAAATAGTCAGTAAGCGCATTACCATTGGTAATATGTAAAGAGTTTTTAGCCATAAAATTAACCTCCTACACGTTTAACATTAAAACCTTTGCCTTTTAGTATTGTCATTATTTTATCGCGATAATCACCTTGGATAATTATTTTATCATCCTTAAAACTGCCACCAACACTTAGTTTGGTTTTTAGTTCTTTGGCTAATTTCTTAAAATCTTCGGTAGCACCTGTATAACCTTCGAGAATAGTAATGGGCTTTCCTTTTCGTTTTTCGTACTTACAAATAATGGGATCGTCTTGTAACCATAAATTATCCTTAACGTTTTTAGAAGTCTCAGTAGGTTCTGGTGTGTGTTCTGGGAACAGATTTTTTAATTGATCTTGTAAATCCATGTTTCAGTATTCAGTATTCAATACACAGTTTTAAGTATGCTTTGACTGCACACTGTAGACTGCCAACTGCAGACTATTTTTTAATAAGTCCTAACTCAATTAAACGTTCGTTTAAAAATTCGCCAGCAGTGATATCTTCAAATTGTTTAGGATTAACTTCATCTATACAACTTTCTAAAACATCTAAATTCATTTCACTAACAGGATGCATAAAAAACGGCATAGAGTAGCGCGATGTTCCCCAAAGTTCTCTTGGTGGATTTATAACACGATGAATCGTAGATTTTAATTTGTTATTAGTATGTCTAGATAACATATCTCCTACATTAATCATTAATTCGTCTGGTTCTGCAATAGCATCAATCCATTCGCCATCATTACGTTGTACTTGTAACCCACGACCTTGTGCTCCCATTAATAAAGTAATCAAATTAATATCTCCATGAGCTGCTGCTCTTACGGCATTTTTAGGTTCTTGAGTAATTGGTGGATAATGAATAGGTCTCAAAATTGAGTTTCCGTTATGTATATAGTTATCAAAATACGTTTCTTCTAATTCTAGAAAAAGAGCCAAAGCTCGCAATACATATTTTGCTGTTTTTTCAAGCATTTGGTAGGTTTGCTTCCCTACTTTATTAAATTCATCTAATTCTTTTACTTCAACATTTTCAGGATATTCTTTTCGTCGTTCTGCATCGTCATCAGCATATTGTCCAAAATGCCAGAATTCTTTTAAATCACCTTCCTTTTTTCCTTTGGCACTTTCTTTACCAAAAGACACATAACCACGTTGACCACCAATACCAGGAATTTCGTAGCTTTCTTTGACTTCTTTTGGAAGGTTGAAAAAACTCTTAACTTCGCCATATAAATTATCTACTAAAGTATCGTCTAAAAAATGGCCTTTTAAAGCTACAAAGCCAATGTCTTCATAAGCTTTTCCTATTTCATCTATAAATTTTTGTTTTCGTTTTGGATCTTCAGAAATGAAATCTTTTAAATCTACGCTAGGTATTCTGTCCATTGGATTTTATTTTTAAATATTCGTCAATATACAAAGGTAAGAATAATAGTGCTAAAAAATTAGGACGAAATTATTGATAATTTGAACTCTGTTATGGTTTATTGAATCAATTTTATTTACTTTTGAATCACTTTATCTACATCTTATGCCAACAATCACAAAAAGTAACATCGCCTACGACAAAAGAAGTTTAAATGACAAAACGTTATTAAAGCTTTATTATAATATGTTAAGACCAAGACTAATAGAAGAGAAGATGCTTATTCTATTGCGTCAAGGTAAAATTTCTAAATGGTTTTCTGGAATTGGACAAGAAGCCATTTCCGTTGGAGTTACTATGGCTTTAAAGCCTAGTGAATATATTCTACCAATGCACAGAAATCTTGGAGTTTTTACAACACGAGAGATTCCTTTACATCGTTTATTTTGCCAATGGCAAGGAAAAACGAGTGGATTTACCAAAGGTAGAGATCGCTCATTTCACTTTGGAACTCAAGAGTTTAATATTGTAGGTATGATATCGCATTTAGGTCCTCAATTAGGTGTAGCAGATGGTATAGCTTTAGCAAATCTCTTAAAGAAAAATGGTAATGTTACTGCAGTTTTTACGGGAGATGGAGGAACGAGTGAAGGTGATTTTCACGAAGCTTTAAATGTTGCTTCAGTTTGGCAATTACCAGTAATATTTTGTATTGAGAATAATGGTTACGGACTTTCTACTCCAACAAGCGAACAATATCATTGTAAGCATTTGGCAGATAGAGGAAAAGGTTACGGAATTGAATCATTTATTTTAGATGGAAATAATATTATTGAAACTTATACAAAGGTTCAAAAATTAGCAGAGAGTATTAGAAAAAGACCACGACCAATTTTAATAGAATTTAAAACCTTTAGGCGTAGAGGACACGAAGAAGCAAGTGGGACAAAATATGTTCCAAAAGAGTTAATGGATGAGTGGGAAGCCAAAGATCCTATAGAGAATTTTAGAAGTTTCTTATACAGTAAAAAGATTTTGAGCCCTTCAATTGACGATGCTTACGAAGCTGAAATTAAATCTGAAATAGATACAGCTTTAGAATCTGCTTATGCAGAACCAGAAATAATTCCAAATGAAAGTGAAGAATTAAATGATGTTTATAAACAATTTGATTATAAGGAATATACAGCAAGTAAAGGATCGAAAGAGTTACGACTCATTGATGCTATTTCTGAAGGCTTAAAACAGTCTATGGAAAAACATAAGGATCTTGTTATTATGGGACAAGACATAGCAGAATATGGAGGTGTTTTTAAAATTACCGAAGGTTTTTTAGAAGCCTTTGGAAAAGACAGAGTAAGAAATACACCAATTTGTGAATCTGCAATTGTTGAAGCTGCAATGGGTCTATCTATTTCAGGAATTAAGTCTGTTGTAGAAATGCAGTTTGCAGACTTTGTAACTTCAGGGTTTAATCCTGTGGTTAATTATTTGGCAAAATCGCATTACAGATGGCAACAAGAAGCAGATGTTGTGGTTAGAATGCCTTGTGGAGGAGGTGTTGCAGCAGGTCCATTTCACTCGCAAACCAATGAAGCTTGGTTTACTAAAACACCAGGCTTAAAAGTAGTATATCCTGCATTTCCTTATGATGCTAAAGGCTTGTTGGCAACAGCAATTAATGATCCCAACCCTGTGTTGTTTTTTGAGCACAAAGCTTTGTATAGAAGTATAAGGCAAGAAGTTCCAACGGATTATTTTACAATTCCATTTGGTAAAGCTGCACTTTTAAAAGAAGGAAATGCTGTAACGATTATCACTTATGGAGCAGGAGTGCATTGGGCTTTAGAAACTTTAGAAAAGAATCCTGATATTTCTGCTGATTTGTTGGATTTAAGAACTTTACAGCCTTTAGATAGGGAAGCTATTTTTAATTCTGTTAAAAAGACAGGACGTGCCATTATTCTTCAAGAAGATTCATTATTTGGTGGTATTGCTAGTGATATTTCTGCCATACTTATGGAAGAATGCTTTGAGTATTTAGATGCACCTGTAAAACGTGTGGCAAGTATGGAAACTCCTATTCCTTTTATTGGTCAGTTAGAAGAACAGTATATGGCTAAGGGGAAATTTGAGGGTTGTTTGCGTGAGCTTTTTGGTTATTGATTTGGGCGTAGTTTTGGTGTTAGCTATCAGCGTGAATGAAAGAAAAAATTATATATGTTGAATTATTCTTAATCGAAAGAGAAAATTTCTTAGGTGGCAATTTTGATATCTATATTCATAGTATTTTGAATACAATCAAACTAAATTCATTAATTACATTTTATCTAGAAAAAGAAGACTCTGATATAAAAAGGTCAACAGAATCTAACATTCTTAAACGTTTAGAATTTATAGGTAAACCAGAATTAGAATATGAAAAATTATTATTTAGATTAAAAAATGCTGATTATTACTAATTCTAGCCTTCTAATGAAAACCCTAGTAGATTTCCTATTTGGTTTGTATTTAATGGATTAGGTGTTTGAAACAAGTAATAAATCACACATACATACGTTAGCAGTAGTACAAGTAAAAAGAAATACTTCAAATACATATTATTTTATTTATTCATCAATCATTCTATTTATTCTCAAACTTACAGAATATCAGGTAATGCTTTCAATGATCTTTCCAAAATTTTCACTAGTTCAACTGTAGAAGTTGATATAATGGATAGTTTGACAAAAAGCCCAAGGTTTAATGAATTGCTGACAAAGATTGATAGTGTACTTTTAGATAATCCTAAATGGATGGATGATTATTTCTCTATATTAAAGGATGATGAACCAATTTATAATCAATTATATTTCGATAAAAGGTTTGGACTTAGTGAAGCAGAGTTTAAGGAATTTTTAGCACTCGAAAAGGAACAAAAAATAATCTCGTCTGGAAAAAGTGAATTAGAGATAGTTAAAAATGATGTTTCTAAGGTTATCTCTTTTAATAGCTCTGAAGAACTAGAGTTACTAGATGATTTAAGAATTGACCTGCGAAATAAGAAAATATATTATAAAAACATTGAGCTTGAGGTTTTTACAGAGTTTTCGACTTCTAAAAACGAATCTATGTTAAAATCTAATCAGAAAGGCTATTATTGGAGTTCGATAGATAATGAAACAATAAGTGGACTTGCGGATAAAAAAGAATATAATCTAGTTCATATCATATTTGAGATTTCGCAATTAGAAGAAAATGGCAAATTTTATATTTCAATATATCAAAGTGACCTAAATAGCGAAATAATATGTAGCGATCTACCCAGTTTTAAAGAATTATGCATAATGTTATGAATAAGTATTAATTGCACTCGTTGCAAAAGAGTGATAATTAAAAGGTGAAAAAATATTAGTTAAGAGTTTTAGCCAAAGCCTCAACGTCATCCAAAACCCGCAACAAATTACCACTCCAAAGTTGCTCTATTTGGGCTTCCGTATAACCACGTTTTACCAATTCTAAAGTTACATTAAAGGTTTCAGAAGCATCAGACCAACCTTCAATTCCACCACCTCCATCAAAATCGCTACTAATTCCAACATGGTCTATACCAATTTTTTCAACCAGATAATCAATATGGTTTACAAAATCTGTGACATCAACAGCAGGAGGTAAGTTTTTCATGGTTGCCAATTTCTTTTTACGAATAGGAACCATAGCACCCAAATGACTGTAATAGGTTTCACGTTCTTCAGCTGTCATTAATTTTTGAGCTTCTCTATCTGACCATTTCACTCCCATTGAGTCTAAAATTTCTTTGGCGATTTCAACTTCATATCCAACACGCTTTTCAAACTTTTCAGTATTTAGATAAGAGGTAAAGGCAACTGTTTGTACAACTCCACCATTTTCTTTTAACCAACCTAATTGCTCATCATCTAAATTTCTACTATGGTCACAAAGTGCTCTTGCTGAAGAATGCGAAGCAATTATTGGAGCTTTACTTAATTCTATCATCTGTTTCATAGATTCTTTTGAAGGATGCGACACATCTATTATCATACCAACACGGTTCATTTCTGCAACCACTTGTTTTCCTAAATCACTTAAACCATTATGCAACCAAATATCATCACTTTCGCCAGTATTACTATCGCAAAGTTGGCTATGTCCATTGTGTGATAAAGACATATAACGTGCGCCAAGCTTATAGAATTTTTCGACATTAGTAATATTTAGTCCAATAGGATAACCGTTTTCAATGCCTATCATAGCTACTTTTTTTCCTTTGGCATCAATACGTCTCACATCATCAGAAGTCAAAGCTAATTCTATATCGTTTGGTGCAATATCATTAACTAGTTTATAAATCGCATCAAATTTTGACATGGCAGTTTCATAAGCCTTTTTATAACCAGTTTCTGTTAATGAATCCTGACCAGTATATACTATTAACCAAGCCACATCTAAACCGCCAGCTTTCATTTTTGGCAACGTAATTTGTGTATCGAGATCTTGAGTATAGTTGAGTGTCTCTGTGAAATTCTTCACATTAATATCACAATGCGTATCTAAGGTAATAACACGTTTGTGTATAGCTTTTGCTTTAACCAAGAGTTGATCTTTTTGCGAAGGTTCTGATTTGCAACTTGAAGTAATCATAAGAATTATACAGATATATAAAAAGGATTTCTGATACATGAATGTTTTGGTTTTTCTAAAAATAAATAGAAATTAGTGTTAAACCTGATAAACTAATATTTTAGATAAAATTATGTGTTTCATCGGCTTTATATGTTTTTTATCTATTTAAAGAGCACTGAAATTGAATATTAGGTCTAATACAGACATAAAGTCTTATTTTTAAAAATAAAAAACTATATATGAAATTAAAATTACTTTTTGTATTATTATTTGTTTCAACACTATCCATTGCACAACAAATTCCTGATGATATAAAACCACCAAGTTGGAGTCATAATAATTTGTCAGAATTAATACCTTACAAATTGCCAGCTTTTGATTTAAAAAAATTACAAGATGAAGACGTTATTAATGATCAAGACAAATCTATTCCTTGGAGATTTGGACATGATATTTACGTAGATCATAATTTTAACGATGTTGGTGAATGGACAACCTTAGAAAATGGAGACCGAATTTGGAGAATGTCTTATACCTCTAAAAATGCTTATTCAATAAATTTTTTGTTTGATGTGTTTAAAATTCCAGTAGGAGCAAAACTTTATGTTTATAATTATGAGAAAACAGATTTATTAAGACCGTTTACGCATCACAATAACAATACTGAAGAAGTTTTAGGAACCTGGTTAGTAGATGGAAATAGTGCTTATATAGAATATTATCAGCCAGCAGATGTTGTTGGTGAAGCAAAAATAACGGTTGGATCTGTAGTCCATGGTTACAGAACAACTGCAACTTTTGAAAAAGATTTGGGTGATTCTGGTAATTGTAACCAAGATGTAGATTGTGATATTACACCATCTGATTCAGATCCTTTTCTATTAGAGACAAGAAAAGAGGAGGTAAAATCAGCTGCAGCTATGATTGTAGTTGGTGGAACAGGTAATTGCTCTGGGACATTAGTTAACAACACTAATAATGACGGAAAAGCATATTTTATGACAGCGAATCATTGTGGTGGTGGCGAAGGCAGTTGGGCGTTTCGTTTTAATTGGAGAAGCCCAAATCCTTCATGTTCTACAACAGCATCTAGTCCAGACGGATCATATAATCAAACCGTAAGTGGTGCTATTTTAAGAGCTAACAGTTCGGAATCTGATATGGAATTAGTTGAGATTACAGACGCAAGTTTCTTTAATAATAATCCAAATATAGTTTGGTCCGGTTGGAACAGATCTACAACTCAAGTACCAGCTGTAAATTTTGGAATCCATCATCCTAGAGGTGATATACAAAAAGTATGTAGAGAAGATGATGGAGCTTTTAGAGCTAATGTAGGTTTTAATGGTAACCCAAACACAAAAATGTGGTTTATTGATGAGTGGGAACTTGGCGTTACTGAACCTGGTTCTTCAGGTTCTGCATTGTTTAATGAAACTGGTCATTTAATAGGTATGCTTTCTGGTGGACAAGCAGCTTGTAATGGAACATCAAATAATGGTGCTCCTGATTTTTACGGACGTTTTGGTGTGGCTTGGGATTTTGGGAGTTCTACATCATCACGACTTAAAGAATGGTTAGATCCTTCTAATTCTCAAATTGAGATTCTAGACCAATATCCACCTTTACAGACGTATGATTATGATGCTAGAGCAAGTGCAGGTACTGGTAATAGTTCAGAAATTTGTGGTGAAGATTTTATGCCTCAAGTAACCCTTTTTAATTCTGGTGATTTACCTCTAACCTCAGCGAATATTTCTTATAATATAGATGCAGAGACAAGTACCTCCCTGAGTTGGTCTGGTAATTTATTGAGCGGAGAAAGTGTTATTGTTGCTACACCAACGTATTCTAATTTAAGTTCTGGAAGTCATTCGTTTACAATTAACACCTCTAATCCTAATGGTACTACAGACGAGAATACATCTAACGATATGTTTGTATTTAATTTTGAAGTTTCACCATCTTATACAACCTCAGAGGTTGTTTTCAATATTTTAACAGATAATTTTGGGAATGAAACTACTTGGAGTTTAACAGATAGCTCTGATGCCATAGTAAGTGAAGGACCAGCTAATTCTTATGGTAATGGAACAACGCATCAAGAAACAATTACCATTCCAAATGGATCTAATGAATGTTATACGTTTACAATATTTGATTCTGAAGGTGATGGCATATGCTGTGGCTTTTTTGGTAACGGTTCTTATAATTTGGAAGACGAAAATGGAAATGTTATTATTTCTGGTGGTGATTTTAGTAATAGTGAATCTGTTCTATTTAGTGTGCAAAATCCACTAAGTATTGATGAATTTGGTCTTGCTAGTCTTATTGATATGTTTCCAAATCCAGTAAATGATAATTTAACTATTAAAATGACCAACGTCAATGAAAGTGTAGATTACCAGATTTTTAACACCTTAGGTCAACAGCTAGTTGAAGGTAGTTTAAACGCTAACAGAATACATACATTAAATATGTCTCAATATCAAAGCGGAATTTATTTTGTAAAATTATCTGCAGGCACACATAGTATGACCAAAAAGCTTGTTAAAAAATAAATTTTAAATTTTAAGCAATAAAAAAGTCAGTTTCTTAAACAGGAAACTGACTTTTTTAATTAGACTAATTTTTGAAGGTGATTGACTCCTAAATTAAACTCTAATGGTTTCTAGGTCATCATCTAAACTATTAGATGTATTGACAATTTTTGATAAGACTCTCATGATTTTTTGATTTATTTGATTGATGATTTACGTTTTTATCTATAACGTCTTTTACTATTCCAGTTGAAACTTTTAGATTCTGTAGAAGTACTTGATAATTGATTGCTGTTTAAAGTTCTCATAATTTTTTGATTTATTTGATTGATGATTTACGTTTTTATCTATAACGTCTTTTACTGTTCCAGTTGAAACTTTTAGATTCTGTAGAAGTACTTGATAATTGATTGTTGTTTAAAGTTCTCATAATTGATGTTTTTTAATTGGTTATACTTAATAGACGACGAAATATTATATTTGTTACAGTACTTTGTATAACATAGTATGTTTTTAACATATTTTAACTGTTTTCCGTGTATTTTTATAAATGAAGTGATTTAAACTTTTTTCATTCGCTAAAAAATTGCACTTTTTCGTCCATTTTTTGTCTTTTTTCACTTCCGTAGCGATGCTATGCAACTTAAAAAGGTCTTCAAATGATCAAAAAATCACTAATTTTCGCTTAAATGTTAAAAGTTTAAATCACTTCAATATGAAAACTAATCTCTATATTATATTACTATCCTTTATTAGCTTATGTTGTAGTAATAATAGGGGAGAAGTAGATTGTCAAAAGAAAGCCATGACGGTAATTGCTACAGCTTATAACTCTTTAGCATACCAAACCAGCTCTAATCCAAACATTACAGCGTTTGGTGATCGTTTAAAACCTGGATTACAATATATTGCAGTGTCACGCGATTTATTAGATTCTGGTTTAGTACATAACACTAAAGTAAAAATTGAAGGTTTTGATAGTTTGTTTACTGTTAAAGACAAGATGAATCGTCGTTATCGAAAACGCATCGATATTTATATGGGTAATGATGTTAAAAAAGCAAAAAAATGGGGCAAAAAGAAAGTGCATATTCAATATTGCCTCTCCGATGCAGATACAATTTCTAATTAGAACGTTTTATTAATACAACTAAGGTTGTAATTTTTTAGATCAAGAAATAGCTTCAAATTCAAATTAAATTTCGAGTTCAGTTTCAATTTCTAATTAGAACGTTTTACCATAATTTCAGAAACAATAAAAGGATAGGCTTTTTTTACAGCTTTTAAATCGTCTTTTGTTAATTGATCTGGTGTTTTATTAAACGCTTGTTTTGCATAGCGCGTTCTTAAATCGTAATATGCTTTGGTAATTTCATCTTGTACAGAAACAAATAAATCATACTTCGTTAACGCATCATGGCTTAAAGAAATTACAGCATCTTTAGGATGATCTGATGATTCTGAAATTTGTTCACCTTCGCAATAATCACATTTGTCAATACCATTATTATCAATAAATGCTTCAACCAGAGTTTTAATTTCTACGAGCTCTACAATGTTGTCTTCAATCATAATTTGTTGTTTTTCGTTCATTGAAACTCGTAATAAGTTCCGTTCGGGAATATCTGCGGTACAATCTGGAGTGTCACAAACAGGTGGTAATTGCCTTAAGATACCTTTGTCTGCGGAAATGGTCGTTGTTACTAAAAAGAAAATAAGTAACAAAAAAGCAATGTCTGCCATAGATCCTGCATTGACCGTTGCAGAATGTCTTCTAAATGATTTCATAATATTATATATTTAAATGTTAATTCATTATGAATCACAAGAACAGTACCAATATTGTTAAATCTTGTTAACAATTCATTCCATAAACCTTTACAAAGTGCTATTTTTGCAAAATTAACCTAACGCAAAATTTATTTTATGTCGTCAGAAACTGAAATCATTCAACAAAATGCAACCGAGAAAAGTCTCTATGATTACCAAATCAAAGACCTTAATCGCATTTTTGATGTGATGGAAAAAGAGCCTGATGATTTCAACCTTTTATATCAGTTACCAACAGGTGGTGGGAAAACCGTTATTTTTTCTGAAATTGTAAGACGTTACGTAGAGCAACACAACAAAAAAGTTGTGATTCTTACCCACAGAGTAGAGCTTTGCAAACAAACCTCTAATGTGCTGTCTGGCTTTAATGTTGAGAATAAAGTGATTAATAGTAAAGTGAAAACACTTCCAGATCAGGATGATTTTCAGTGTTTTGTTGCTATGGTTGAAACCTTGAATAATCGCTTATCTGATAATGATTTTGAGCTTAAAAATATTGGTTTAGTTATTATAGATGAAGCACATTATAACTCTTTCAGAAAACTATTTAAGTTCTTTGAAAATTGTTTTATCCTTGGTGTTACCGCAACGCCTTTAAGTAGCAATATTAAGCTGCCAATGAAAGACAATTATAAAAAATTGATTGTTGGTGATGATATTTCAACCTTAATTAAAAACGGGTTTCTTGCCAATGCAGAAGTTTCCAATTACGATGTTGGCTTAACAGGTTTAAAAATTGGTATTAACGGAGATTATACCGTAAAATCTTCAGAAGCTTTATATACCAATAGCCTAATGCAATCTAAGCTTTTAATAGCTTATGAGGAAATGGCTAAAGGAAAAAAGACATTAATATTTAACAATGGAATTTACACCTCTAAGGAAGTTTATTATACGTTTAAAAAAGCAGGTTATAACGTTCAGCATTTAGATAATACGGCAAGCAAGCAAGATCGAAAGGATATTTTAAAATGGTTTAAAAATACACCAGATGCTGTTTTATCTTCTGTGAGTATTTTAACCACAGGTTTTGATGAACCTTCGGTTGAATCTATAATTTTGAATAGAGCCACGCGTTCTTTAACCTTGTATTTTCAGATGATTGGTCGTGGAAGCAGAATCTACAAAGACAGAAAATCGTTTCAAGTGATAGATTTAGGTAATAATGTAGCACGATTTGGACCTTGGAGCCAACCAGTAGATTGGGACCATATTTTTAAGCATCCTGATTATTATTTAGAAAATATTGTTGATGACGACTTGTTAGAGCGCGATTTTGTTTATACAATGCCAGATCGCTTAAAAGTGAAATTTAAAAAATCATTTACTTTAAATTTTGATGTGAAAGCAGAATACAAAGATGTTGTAAATTCTGGTAAAAAATCTTTTACAGTTATTGAGCGTTCTATTGCACAGCATTCACAAATTTGCATAGATAATAGCGAAGATGTTTTTGATGCTAGAGAACTGATTAAAGATCTTCAAGATGAAATTGCTTACAGAATAAAACAATACTGTTATTGTATTATGAATAGTACTCAAAACTACAAAGATTGGCTTTTTGTAGAGTATAATAGAAAGTTAAGAATTAGCTTTAACGGTAAGTTTTAACGTTTTTTTGTTAGGATTTTTGATTTTTATGCGTTTAATTTGAAACAGAATGTATTAAGGTATAGTTCTTGTATGTTATATACCAGACCATTATAATCTAATTTTTATCCATAGTGAAAACCATTAAAATCATAATATTTATGTGCTGCATACTTTGCAGTACAATGGCTTTTGCTCAAATAAAAGACAAAGAGAATAAATCTATTCCTATACCTGCAGAACCCTCTAAAAAGAAAAAAGATTCTACTTTAATAAAAGTGAAGGTGGCACCAATTATTAAAAAGGAAGACGCAAAGTCAAGTAGTAAGTCTAAGGAAGAAGATAAAAAATTTGTGTTTAATGAAACAGAAAAACCTTTCTCAATGGCCGAAAACGATGGTTTAAAAAGCTCAAGTGAAATTTATGAAAAGCGTTGGAAAAAGGAAGCTGTAAAAGGTGGTATAATACAAACTATGTCTGATCAGTTTTTAGGCGAGCATGATGTAGATACCAAGTTTGTAAATATTGTTTGTAGAGATCATCAATATCCTGATGGCGACCGTGTTCAGATTTTAATTAATGGTATTGTAATTAAGCATAATTTAGTGCTTACTAGTAGTTACAGACGTGTGGAAGTCAATTTAGCAGATGGTAAAAACATTGTAGATATCGTTGCACTAAATCAAGGAGAATCTGGACCAAACACAGCAGAATTTGTGGTTTATGATGATATTGGTAATGTGATTTCTTCTAAAGAATGGAATCTCTTAACCGGAGTAAAAGCGACTATTATTTTTAATAACGAAAAAGTGGTTATTAAAGAAAAAAACTCTGAAGAATCTAAGGCAGATAGTGCTACTAGTAATTAAAAGAAATATAATTACTCAACAACCAACAACCAACAACCAATTTAACAATTCTTATACTTATCGTTTAAACCGTTTCCTTTAATAATCATTGGTACAATCTTAACTATTCTTCTTTGCTTGGTTTCTTCTCGTTTTGCTTCTGCGATATATTCACAGTATTCTCGTTGATGTGATGGAGAAAGTGATCTGAATGCTTTTTTAAGTTCGGAATTAGTGTTTATGACCGCTTTTAATTCTTTCGGAATAACAACAGCAGTAGTTTTGCGTTGCGGTTTCAACTCTCTTCCTAAACGTTGATTTTCTATAGCTTCTTTTACATAAACTAAAACAGCAGCTTCGTTAATGTCTGCTTTGGTTTCAAAACGCATTTGCCGCATGGCTTTGGTTTTTTCTTCTTGTACGTTATAAAGTAGCTGATGTTCATCTTTTAAAAATACTCCTTGATGAAACCAAATACAAAAATGATTTTTAAATGCTCCAAGTCCTAAAACATTCTTTCCGTTTAAGCAATATGTTGGCATGCTCCATTTTATGGTTTCTTCTAATTCTGTAGAATTGATGATATTTCGTAAAATGGTAATCTCTTCGGCGAATTGTGAGTTGACTTCTATGTATTCCTCTACTGAGTTTACTTTTTTCATTTTTGAGGAGTTAATTTATCGTCTTTGGGTATGGTTTACTTGTCAGTTCGTTGTTTGATAATCCACTAAAATAAGATTTTCAAAATATTTGATATTTTTTCAAAATCTCAATTGAATTATTTAAACCGAATTTTATTTTTAGATATTTACTATAACTGGTTACATCCCAAACAAATATATGATTATATAAATGGTTTTTACGAGATATAATAAGGTTTTAATCTAATTGAGAATAAATTATTTCAACAAATAATCTTTTAATTCAGCATAAGAATTAACAGAAATAGAAACCTTCTCTTTATCCATAACTGCTTCAATTTGTGGAGGAAGTGGAACTGCATTTTCAATAACTTCTACAACCACATCCAAGAATTTAGTTGGATGAGCAGTTTCCATAAAAACCACATGAGCATCATTATTTTTTAAATAGGCTTTTGCGCCCAAATAGCCAACTGCTCCATGAGGATCTGCTACATAATTGTAGTCTTTATATAATTCTAAAAGCGCAGCTTTGGTTTCTTCATCTGTATAACTATAAGAAGATAAGTTCGCTTTTAAAGCTTCAAAATTATTATTATGTAATTCTTGAATGCGTATAAAATTACTCGGATTACCAACATCCATAGCATTACTAATAGTTTGTACAGATGGTTTTGGTTCGTAAGATTGTGTGGTCATATAATTAACAACCGTATCGTTGGCATTATTTGCTGCAATAAAATGTTTAATTGGTAAACCTAATTTTTGTGCTACCATTCCTGCACAAATATTACCAAAGTTTCCACTTGGTACTGAGAATGCAATGTCTTTATGTTTTGATTTTAATTGCTTGTAAGCAAACATATAGTAGAAGAGTTGTGGTAACCAACGTGCAATATTTATAGAATTGGCAGAGGTTAATTGCATTTTGCTTGTCAATTCTTCATCCATAAAAGCTTGTTTTACCATGTCTTGGCAATCATCAAAAACGCCATCGACTTCTAATGCTGTGATGTTTTGCCCAAGTGTAGTCAGCTGCTTTTCTTGAATATCACTCACTTTCCCACTAGGATAAAGGATAACTACATTCACACCTTTTACACCTAAAAATCCATTGGCAACTGCGCCTCCTGTATCACCAGAAGTCGCTACCAAAACAGTAACTTTATTGGTGTTGTTTTTGTTAAAATAACCTAAACAACGCGCCATAAAGCGTGCGCCAACATCTTTAAATGCCATGGTTGGTCCATGAAATAACTCAAGTGTAGAAATATTCTCATTGATTTCCACTACAGGAAAGTCGAAATTCAAAGTCTCTTCAACAATTGTTTTTAAAACTACCTCAGGAATTTCAGGTACAATAAATTGCTTAATTGCTTCATAAGCAATCTCTGCAATCGTTTTGTCTTCTATAGTTTCGAAAAACGACGAATTTAATGGTGCTATTGATTCAGGAAAATATAAACCTTTGTCTGGAGCCAATCCTCTTACTACTGCATCAGCAAAAGTTGTGTTTGGTGCTTTTCTATTTAACGAATAATAATTCATTTATTTTTTATTTGTTCTTAATTGAAGTTTAATACAGGTGTCACACTGAGCGCAGTCGAAGTGCTTTTTAGTTCTTTTGGTCTTCGACTGCGCTCAGACTGACAATATTATGAGTTAATAATCTTTATCCCTTTAATATTAATCTTAGAGACATAAGTTTCAAATAGTATATCTGTTTTTGAATAAACGTTCTGCATGGCTTTTTGTACAGCTTTCGCAGTTGTTTCTCCTTTACTTAATGCGAAAATTGAAGGTCCAGAACCAGAAATAGCACAACCCAAAGCTCTTGCTTCTAAAGCTGCCCTTTTCACAGCATCAAAATGTGGAATGAGTTGTTTTCTATAAGGTTCAATAACAACATCGTTTAATGATTCTTTTATTATATCGTAATCTGATGTATGCAATGCATGAACCAAACTACCAACATTTGCCCATTGTGTAATGGCATTCTCTAAAGGAATTTCTTTTGGTAGAATCGCTCTAGACTCAGATGTTTTAATCTCTATTTGTGGATGAATCAACGTCGCAAATAAATCTGGAGGAGTAGGAAGCTCCAAAACCTGTAATGGACAAGCACTTTTTACTAAAGTAAAACCACCAAAAATTGCTGGTGCTAAATTATCTGCATGCTCACATTGACTTGCCAAAGCTTCACCTTTCATAGCATAATTGGTAAGTTGTGTTTTATTTAATGGTTTTCCTAATAATTCATTCATGCCGTAAACACTTCCTGCTGCACTTGCAGAACTACTTCCAATTCCGCTTCCTGGTTTAATGTTTTTATAAATTTCAATTTCAAAACCACAATCAGGTTGTAAAGCTTCATACATTGCTAATGCTGAAACTCCAGCTACATTTTTTTCTGCTTCAAAAGGTAAATCGTAACCTTCAATTTTAGTAATTCTGATACCTATTCCTTCTGTTTTTCTAATGACCATTTCATCTCCAATAGTATCCAAACAAAAGCCAAGGACATCAAATCCGCATGCGACATTAGCAACGGTTGCTGGCGAAAATATTTTGATTTCGTTTTTCATATTCATTTGTCGTAAAAGCGGTAATCTAGTTATTAGCAATTCTTATGATATCTGCAAATAAACCAGAAGCCGTTACATCTG
>Ga0209633_10000623_pt1 | contig 40206 bp, 30 predicted proteins | sample Cruoilmetagenom1_FD_187290 | JGI IMG/M metagenome (GOLD analysis project Ga0209633, IMG submission 187290) | Oil polluted marine microbial communities from Coal Oil Point, Santa Barbara, California, USA - Sample 1 (SPAdes) (version 2) | ecosystem: Environmental > Aquatic > Marine > Oil seeps ...
AATGAGTGATTAAAACTTCAGGAAGTAATAATTTAATTATGGCTAATAAATCAGTTGTATACATAATGATTTTTAAACTCCAAAACTCTAACTTTTTTTGTTACTCCACAACTTTTTGTGTTGAGCCGTAAAATCTGTCAAACTGAGCCTGTCTAAGTTTTTATAGATAATTAAAAGTCTTCGAAAAGCTCAAACTGACTATTAAACAATTCCTAAACAACTATTTCCTTGGATGAAAATTAGTCATAACTTCTTTTAAAAATCGTTTGTCTAAATGCATATAAATTTCAGTAGTAGTAATACTTTCATGCCCTAACATTTGTTGAATAGCCAATAAATTAGCACCTCTTTCCAGTAAATGCGTTGCAAATGAATGTCTAAAAGTGTGCGGACTTATATTTTTATGGATACCAGCTTTTACCGCCAAATTTTTTACTATGGTAAAAATCATAACACGTGTTAGGTTTTTTCCTCTTCGATTTAAAAATAAGGTATCTTCAAATCCTTTTTGAATAGCAATATGGTTTCTTATGGCAGTTTGATATAAGGTAATATATTTTTGAGTTTGGGTGTTTATTGGAACAAATCGTTGTTTATTTCCTTTTCCAACAACTCTTATAAATCCTTCATCAAAAAATAAATCAGATATTTTTAGATTAATAAGTTCTGATACACGTAAACCACAACTATACAAAGTTTCAATAATAGTTCGGTTTCGTTCTCCTTCATTTGTGCTTAAATCAATGCTGTTAATAATTGAATCTATTTCATTGATAGCCAATGTATCTGGTAATTTTCTTCCAATTTTAGGAGCTTCTAATAAACTAGTCGGATTATCATTTCTATAATCCTCAAAAATTAGATAATTAAAAAAATTTCGAAGACCGGAAAGTAAACGAGCTTGAGAACGAGCATTTAATTCCTTAGCCATTTCGTACATAAATTGTTTTACTTCTTCATTTGTAATAGCGATAGGAGAAAGGGTTATATTATTTATTTCTAAATACCCAATTAATTTTTTTACATCACGACTATAAGCGGCAATAGAATTTTTAGAAAGTCCTTTTTCAATTCTTAAATAGTAGGTGTAATCTTGTAATATATTTAACCATTTCATTTGATAAAAATAAAGATTATATTTACATATTAATAGATTATAAAATGAAAATACTAATCCTAAATGGTCCAAATTTAAATTTACTTGGTAAACGTGAACCTTCAATATATGGAAATGTAACTTTTAACGAATTTTTTGAGGTATTAAAAAAGAAATATGCCGATGTAAAGCTACATTATTTTCAAAGTAATATAGAAGGTGAGTTGATTGATAAATTACATGAAGTAGGATTTACTTATCAAGGAATTATTTTTAACGCAGGTGCATATACACACACTTCTGTTGCTATTGGTGATGCTATTAAGGCAATTGAAACGCCAGTAATTGAGGTACATATTTCCAACGTTTACGCACGCGAAGAGTTTCGCCATGTTTCCTATATTGCACCCAATGTTAAAGGCGTAATTGCAGGTTTTGGATTGCAGAGTTATGAATTAGCTTTAGAAAGTTTTTTGTAATGGTTTATTTAAAATCCTTCAAAAACACCTAAACCAAATAAAGCGAAATCATATTTTACAGGGTCATTTTTATCAATTTTTCGCAAACTTGTATCTAATTCAGCCAATGATTTTGCATCATTTTGTTTTCTTGTTAGTAAACCTAATTTTCGAGCCACGTTTCCTGAATGTACATCTAACGGACACGAAAGTTGAGCAGGAGAGAGGTTTTTCCAAACTCCAAAATCAACGCCAGTATTATCTTTTCTAACCATCCAACGTAAAAACATGTTAATCCTTTTAGCTGCTGAACCCTTTAAAGGATCCGAAATATGCTTTTCAGTTCGCTGTAAATGTTCTTTTTCAAAAAATAATTTTTTTAAAGTGTGTATTGCGGTTTGTGTAGTTGTTGGATTAGCATATTTTAAAAATACTGCTTCTAAACCATGGTGAGTTTTATAAATAAGTTGTAAGCCAGTAATAAAGTATTTTAAATCCGTAGCATTAAAAGTTCTATGCACAAATCCATCAAAGCTATTCAAATCCTTAGGTTTATGGTTTAAAATAAAATCATACGGAGCGTTATCTAAAAGATCCATCATTTTAGTAGCATTTTTTATAATCATTTTTCTGTTTCCCCAAGCAATTGTTGAAGTTAAAAAACCAGCTATTTCAATATCTTCTTTTAAATTAAACTTATGCGGAATTTGAATAGGATCACTTTCAATAAATTTAGGATTATTGTATTGGATTACTTTTTCGTCTAAAAATTCTTTGAGTTCAAATTTATTCAAAGTATTAAATTTTTGATATGTTTAATAATTGTAGCTGTGTTTTCTTGAAAATTAAACCAATTTATAGTAGCATCTTTTTTATTCCATGTTACTTGGCGTTTCGCAAACCTTCTTGTGTTTTTTTTAATTTCTTGTATAGCAAATTCTAATGTCCAATTTCCATCCAAATAATTAAATAATTCCTGATAACCAACAGTTTGCAATGCGTTAAGGTTTTTATAAGGATAAAGTTTTTTTGCCTCATCAAGAAGGCCTTCATCCATCATTATATCTACTCTTTTATTTATTCGTTGATACATAATTTCTCGCGGAGCTTCTAAACCAATTTTTATAGGTATAAAATTTCTATTTTCTTTTGACTTATTTTTAAATGAGGAATAGGTTTTACCAGTTCCAATACAAATTTCTAATGCTCTAACTAAACGATGTGGATTTTCAATTTCAATAGTATTGTATGATTCTATATCTAATTCTTTTAATTTATTTTGAAGGATTTTAAGTTCGCCATTTTCAATTTGTTTGTTAAGCTGAATTCTAATTTCGGGTTTAACTTCAGGAAAATAATCTAACCCTTCAATTACGGCATTGGTATATAATCCGCTTCCGCCAACCATAACGACTGCATTATTTTCTTTAAATAACTCGTCTAATTTTTTAAGCGCATCTTTTTCAAATTGTCCAACACTATAGTCCTCAAAAATACTTCTATTTTGGATAAAATGATGTGGTACTGCATCCAATTCTTCCGAAGAAGGAACTGCGGTGCCAATATTCATTTCTTTATAAAACTGACGTGAATCACAAGAAATAATAGCTGTTTTAAAATATTTAGCTATTTCTATACTTAAAGCCGTTTTACCTATTGCAGTAGCTCCAATTATGGTAATTAAATAATTAGTCATGATTTAATTTTTCTCCACAATGATTGCAATATATGGCATTATCTAAATGTTTGTCGTTCAAACAATTTGGACAAGTTTGTGTATTTGTGTGAATTTTATCTTGTTTGGTCATTTCTGATGTTACTATTCCAGTAGGAACGGCAATAATTCCATAACCTAAAATCATAACCATACTTGCAATTAACTGACCAATTGGTGTATGCGGAGAAATATCACCATAACCAACAGTAGTTAAAGTTACAATTGCCCAATACATGCTATATGGAATGCTTGTAAATCCGTTTTCAGAACCTTCAATTATATACATTACAGTCCCTAAAATTATAGTAAGTACTAAAATACTAAATAAGAAAACGGCAATTTTAATTTTACTTGCTTTTAAAGCTGAAATTAATTTATTAGAGGCTCCTAAATAACGAGCTAATTTTAAAATTCGGAATATGCGTAATAGGCGTAGAGCGCGCAATGCAACTAGTGCATGAGTACCAATAAAAAAGATGGATATATATTTTGGAATAGTCGATAAAAAATCAATAATACCATAAAAACTAAAAATGTATTTAGTAGGTTTTTGGATGCAAATTATTCTTGCAATATATTCTAAACTAAAAAGTATGGTAATAATCCATTCAGCAATATTTAAAAAGTTATGATAGTTAGCATCAATACTATTAACACTTTCCAGCATAACAATTATAATACTTGCTAAAATTACAAGGATTAAAATTATATCAAACCATTTACCAGCTCTAGTATCGGCTTCATAAATAATTTCGTATAATTTCGTTTTCCAGTGTTTATTTTGTTTTAGTTGGTTCAAATTTTTAGTGCATAAAATGGATTACTAAAATAATGGATTTATTTTAATTAGTTTATTTTAACTAAATAATAGAAATTTAAAAGCGTATTAATTTTTCTATAGTATTTTTTTGTAAGTATTTTTTTATAATATATCTGTTAAGCAAACTATTTTCCATAGGTGACATTAAACTATGCAAAATTTCTAAATTATTTATTTGATAATTTAAATCGGTAAAGCAAAAACCTTTTACTTCATTATTTTCTATAAGCAACACCGATTTTTCTCCAACATTTCGTCCTTTTTCAACAATTAAAAAATTATCATTATTAAAAACTACTTCAGTAATGTGATTTTTTTTAACAAAGTTATATTTAGGCTTGTTTACTTTGAGTTCTTCAGCAAATTTTAATAGAGCGATTAGCTCATTACCAGTGTCTTCATAGGAAACAGAGGTGACGTTATTCTGAATGTATTTTGCTTTTTGTGAGGTTCGTAAAAATAGTTGATTTACAGTTCTTTTAATATTTTTACTTTTACCAATATATAAAATGGTACTTGAGCAATTATGAATGTAAAACAAGCCTGTTTTAGTAGGTAATTCATCTAAAATATCTTGCAATTTTGGGGCTAACTTTTTAGTAGTAAGTGTTTTAACCGATTTTTTAACAATCTCTTTATCTATATCTTTATTTAAAAGCAATTTAAATAGTTGTATGGTTGCCATAGCGTCTCCATCAGCCCTATGCCGGCTTGTAACCGGGATTGCCAATGAGCGACATAATTTTCCTAATTTATATGATGGTAAGTCTGGAATTAATTTTTTGCTTAGTTCAACGGTGCAAACTGTTTGTTTTTCATAATTATAACCTAGTCTTCTAAATTCTGTAGTTAAAATTCTGTTATCAAAACTTGCATTGTGGGCAACTAAAACACAATCTTCAGTTATTTCAATAATTCGTTTTGCAACTTCAAAAAATTTAGGAGCATTTTTCAGCATGGCATTATTAATGCCAGTTAATTTCACCACAAAAGGCTGAATATCACGTTCGGGATTAACCAAGCTAATAAATTGATCTACCACTTGATGTCCATCAAATTTATAAATAGCTATTTCAGTAATACCTTCTTCGTTGTATTTACCACCAGTAGTTTCTATGTCTAAAATTGCATACATTAAGTATAATTTCTTGTTCCAAAAATAGCACTCCCAACTCTAATCATTGTACTTCCTTCTTCTATAGCAATTTTATAATCGCCACTCATTCCTATGGATAAGATAGTAGGATTAAAATTTATGGATTTATTTTTTTTTAAAGTTTCAAATTGACTTTTCAACAATTCAAATTCGGAACGAATGATTGCTTCTTCATTTGTAAAACTTGCCATTCCCATAAATCCTTGGATTTTAATATTTTTTAAATCAGCTAATTCTGAAGATTTTAATAATTCTTCAACTTCATTAAAAGACAACCCAAATTTTGTTTCTTCACTTGCAATTTTTAGTTCCAATAAACAATTAATTACACGATGATGCTTTAAAGCTTGTTTATTAATTTCTTTCAGCGTTTTAAAACTATCAACTCCGTGAATTAGATGAACAAAACTGGCCATATATTTCACTTTATTACGCTGTAAATGTCCAATCATGTGCCACTCAATATCTTTAGGAAGTTGCTCAAATTTTGAAGCCATTTCTTGAATTTTATTTTCTCCAAAGGCTCGTTGACCAGCATTATAAGCTTCTAAAATATCTGAAACAGGTTTAGTTTTAGAAACTGCTATTAATTGGACATTTATAGGTAATGTTTTTTTTATTTTATGTAAATTATCACGTATACTCAATACAATTAATCTAATTTATTTATAACTAATCCGGATCGTAATTTTGGTTCAAACCAGGTTACTTTGGGAGGCATAATATTATTGGTGTCAGCAATATTCATTAATTGTTTCATACTTACAGGAAATAACGCAAAAGCAACAGCCATCTCCCTATTATCAACACGTTTGCTTAATTCGCCTAAACCTCTAATTCCACCAATAAACTCAATTCTGGTATCTGTTCTTAAATCTTTAATATTTAAAATAGGTTCTAAAATAAATTTAGATAAAACACTTACATCTAAACTATCAATTGGATTATTATCGTTGAATGTGTTAGCTTTACCTGTCAATCCATACCATTTACCATCTAAATACATGGAAAAATCATGTAGTTTAGTTGGTTTTACAATAGATTCGCTAACTTCTGAAATATCGAAATTTTCTTCTATTTTATTTAAAAAATCTTGAGTACTTAAACCGTTTAAATCTTTTACAACTCTGTTATAATCAATAATTTGTAATTGATTGTCAGGAAAATGAACCGCCATAAAATAATTGTAAGGTTCATTACCCGTATGATTTGGATTTGCTTTTTTAAATTCTTCCATCATACCTGCAGCAGCAGCAGTTCTATGATGTCCGTCAGCTACATAAGTAAAAGGTACTTTTTCTTCAAAAAGTTTTTCTAAAGTTGCATTGGTTTCAGGATTTTCAATTACCCAAAAATGATGTCCAAACCCATCTTCTGCAGTAAAATCGTATTCTGGTTTATTATTTTTCACAATATCTTCCACAATAGCATCAATTTCAGGAACGGCTCTATAGGTGAAAAATACAGGTTCAATATTTGCTTTTAAATATCTTGTAAGAACTTTTCTATCTTCCTCTTTATCGGGGCGAGTTAATTCGTGTTTTTTAATGATACCATTAATATAATCTTGACAAGCAGCTGCGCCTACAATTCCGTACTGCGTTTTACCTTTCATGGTTTGCGCATAAATATAATAATGCGCTTCGTTATCCTGAACTAAAATTCCTTTATTTTGAAAATCGTTAAAATTATCTTTAGCTTTAACATACACTTTTTCTTCATGAGGATCTGTATCTTTTTCAAATTCAATTTCAGCACGTGTTATATGAAGCAAAGATGCATTTTTGCCCTCCACCATTTTAGTAGCTTCCTCAGAGTTCATTACATCGTAAGGCAAACTTGCTACTTCTTCAATAATATCTTTTGGAGGACGAAGTCCTTTAAAAGGTTTAATAATTGCCATGTTTTTGGTTTTAATTATGTTGTTTATAAATTTTAAGCGATTTCTTCAAAAATCGAAATTATTTGTGTTGCTAATTCAGTTCCAATACGTTCTTGTGCTTCACCTGTAGCAGCCCCAATATGTGGCGTTAATGACAAATGTTCGTTCATTAACAATTGAATTTCAGGTTTAGGTTCATTTTCATAAACATCTAAAGCTGCATTGGCAACTTTACCGCTTTCAATAGCTTTTACCAATGCTACTTCATTTATTACACCACCACGAGCCGCATTTACAATACAAACACCATCTTTCATCATCTCAAATTCTTTGGTATCGATAATATAATTTTTTTGAGCAGGAACATGTAATGAGATAAAATCGGATTGTTGTAAAACTTCTTCTTTAGTAATTGTATTTATGTTAAAAAATATAGCTTGATGATCAAAAAAGGTAAGTTCTAAATTTGCAGCATCTAAAAATGGGTCATAGGCTACTACACGCATTCCTAAACCTAAAGCAACTTTTGCAGTTGCTTGTCCAATTCTACCAAAACCTATAATACCAATAGTTTTCCCTTTTAATTCAACACCTTTTGCAAAGGATTTTTTTAAATCTTTAAATTTAGAATCTCCTTCTAAAGGCATTTGACGGTTAGATTCATGTAAAAAACGAGCCGTACCTAATAAATGTGCAAAAACAAGTTCAGCTACGGAATGTGATGAGGCGGCTGGAGTATTAATTACTTTAATGCCTTTTTCTCTAGCATATTCAACATCTATGTTATCCATGCCAACACCACCACGACCAATAATTTTTAGACTAGGGCAGTTGTCTATAATATCTTTTCTAACTTTTGTTGCACTTCTTACTAATAAAACCGAAATATTATTTTCATTAATATAATCAATAAGATTTTCTTGGGCTACAGTTTTTAAATCTACTTCAAAACCAGCTTCTTTAAGTGCTATTACACCGCTAGTTGCTATTCCATCATTTGCTAATACTTTCATAATACAGTTTTATTAATTTTTAAGAGAGTTGTTTTTCAAATTTTTGCATAGCATCCACTAAAACTTGAACGCTTTCCATTGGCATTGCATTATAAATGCTAGCTCTATAACCACCAACGGAACGGTGACCTTTAATACCTACAATACCAGCTTCATTCCAAATTTTATCAAAAGTTTCTTTATGTGTGTCATCGGTTAAATTAAAAGTAACATTCATTAATGATCTATCTTCTTTATTTGCGTAACCTTTAAATAGTGGATTTCTATCAATTTCAGCATATAATAAAGCTGCTTTAGCTTCATTTATTTTTTCAACAGCAGGAATTCCACCTAAATTTTTTAACCACTCTAAAGTTAACATAGAAACATAAACTGCATACACAGAAGGTGTATTAAACATACTATCTTTACTAATATGAACTTGATAGTCAAGCATAGAAGGAATATCTCTTCCAGTTTTTCCTAAAATTTCATCTTTAACAACAACTAAGGTAGTACCTGCTGGTCCCATATTTTTTTGAGCTCCTGCATAAATTAAATCGAATTTAGAAAAATCTAATTGACGTGAAAAAATATCGGAACTCATATCACAAACTAATAAACTATCCGTTTTTGAGAATTCTTTAATTTGAGTTCCAAAAATAGTATTGTTGGAAGTACAATGAAAAAAATCAACATCATTTGGAATTTCATAATTTTTAGGAATGTAATTGTATCCTGCATCTTTAGAAGAAGCAACTACGGTAATTTCACCTAATTTTTTAGCTTCTTTTATTGCTTTAGTGCTCCAAGTTCCTGTATCTAAATAGGCAGCTTTGCCATCTGTTTTTAATAAATTATAAGTACTCATCAAAAATTCTAAACTTGCTCCGCCTTGTAAAAATATTACGGAATAACCATCTGGAAGATTTAATAACTCTTTTACTAAACTTCTTGCATTTTCCATAACCTCAACAAAATCTTTACTTCTGTGAGATATTTCAATTAAGGATAAATTTAAATTGTTAAAATTTAAAATAGCGTCTGATGCTTTTTTTAAAACTTCTTGTGGTAAAATACAAGGACCTGCACTAAAATTATGTTTTTTCATTTAGATTATTTATGAAATTATCAATTGCACAAATTTCGGAAAAAAGATTTTGTACAGACCTATTTATTTAAAAAAAAATGTTAAATAGTTAACAAAAAATCTAGTGTGTTAATGTCATCAGCATAATCCCATAATTTTGGATGCTGAGTTTGTCCAAAATATACTGAGTTTAACTCTTTTAAATTACTTACAACACATTGTATTTGATCTTTTTCTAGTGCTAATTTCCGTTGTAAATCCTCCAAAGAAGTGTAATATTCATAAAATAAAGTTGCTATTGGAGACCCATAATTTACATCTTCTTTAAGCATAAAAAATCCATTTTCTAAAAATTTAAACTGACTCATTAAATAAATGGCTTTATTATAATCGTAATTGTTTTCATACTTTTTATAAGCTATAATATTTTTATACTTGTATAAAGCGTTAAAAAGTAAATCAAAATTATAGTTTTTTGGAACAAATATTTTAGAAACACTTCTGCAACCTAATCCAAAATATTGAAAAATATCTTCTCCTAACAATTCTAAATCTTCTTTAGTTTCATTGCCCGTTAAAATGGCAATTGAATTTCTGTTTTTTCGAATGATATTAGGTTTATTTTTAAAATAAAACTCAAAATATCGAGCAGTATTGTTACTTCCAGTGGCAATAACGGCATCAAATTGTGTTAGGCTTTTATCCGTAAACGTTATTTTATCTTTAAAATAAGTATTCTCATATTCTAAAAATTTAGCTATTAAAGGCAAAAAATATTTATCATTTGTGGAAAGTTTGGCAATCACTTTATGTCCACTAATTAAAACAGATAAGAAATCATGAAATCCAACTAGTGGTATATTACCTGCTAAAATTAAAGCTACTGTTTTAGGTTTTGTATTAAAAGTATAGTTAGAAGTCCAGGTAGTTAAATTATCATAAGTTAAAGCATTAGCCCAGCTTTCTATTGCTTTCAATACGTTCTCTTTTGTAAACCAGCCATTGCTTTCGTAAGCTCTTTCAATTTGCATTTTAAATGCATCAAAAAATAAAGTATTATTTTCAGATTCCTCAATTTTTTCAATTTTAGAAGTTGTAAATTGTTTAAAAAAGTCGCCAAGCTTAACAAAGGTTTGAATTCGGTCTTCTAAATTCATCTAATTTAAATTTTATATTTGCAAAAATAATCTAAAAATAATAGTATGGCAATAATAATAACGGATGAATGTATTAATTGCGGTGCTTGTGAATCAGAATGTCCAAATAATGCCATATATGAACCTGCTGAAAATTGGAAATTTTCTGACGGAACTTATTTAGAAGGTAATGTTGTATTACCAAATGGAAAAACCTTAAATGCCGATGAACTTCAAGAACCTGTTGAAGATGATTTTTATTATATTGTTACTGATAAATGTACAGAATGTAAAGGTTTTTTTAATGAACCGAAATGTGCTGTAGTTTGTCCTGTTGATTGTTGTGTTTCTGATGAAAATAATATAGAATTTGAAGAAGAATTATTAGCAAAAAAAAGATTTTTATATAAGGAAGATTAATTTTTAATTTCTTTTAAAAACCAATTGACCTTAGTATTTTATATTAAAAGGAAATACTATATTTGCACCGCTAAAAAATAATATATGAAAGCTGGAATTGTGGGATTACCAAACGTAGGAAAATCAACCTTATTTAATTGTTTGTCAAATGCAAAAGCACAAAGTGCGAATTTTCCATTTTGTACTATTGAACCAAATATAGGCGTTGTAAATGTTCCGGATGCTCGTTTATCAAAGTTAGAAGAATTAGTGAACCCCGAACGCGTTTTACCAGCAACAGTTGATATTGTTGATATTGCAGGATTAGTACGTGGAGCCAGTAAAGGAGAAGGTTTGGGAAATCAGTTTTTAGGAAATATTAGAGAAACCGATGCCATTATCCATGTGTTGCGTTGTTTTGAAAACGATAATATTATTCACGTGGATACTACTATTAATCCTGTTAGAGATAAAGAAACAATTGATATTGAATTGCAGCTAAAAGACTTGGAATCGCTTGATAAAAAATTTGATAGAGTTAAAAAAACTGCAAGAACGGGAAATAAAGAAGCTCAAAAAGAATTAGAAGTTTTAGAAAAAGTAAAAACAGGTTTAGAGGCTGCTATTTCTGTAAGAGCAATAAAACTATCTGAAAAAGAACGTGAAGAGTATGTAAAACCTTTACAATTATTAACAGATAAACCCGTATTATATGTTTGTAATGTTGATGAAAAATCAGCCGTAAAGGGGAATAATTTTGTGGATGCAGTTAAAGAATCTGTTAAAGATGAGAATGCTGAAGTCATAGTATTGGCAGTTGGTACGGAAGCTGATATAAATGAATTAGAAACTTTTGAAGAACGTCAGTTATTTTTAGAAGACTTAGGGTTGGAAGAGTCTGGAGCTTCTGTTTTAATTAGAGCAGCATATAAATTATTAAATCAGCAGACCTATTTTACTGCTGGAGTAAAAGAAGTAAGAGCTTGGACCATAAATGTTGGCGATACTGCACCGCAAGCAGCGGGGGTAATTCATACCGATTTTGAAAAAGGGTTTATTAGAGCTGAAGTTATAGCTTATAACGATTTTGTGCATTACGGTAGTGAAGCCAAAGTTAAAGAGGCTGGAAAAATGAAAGTGGAAGGAAAGGAATATGTGGTTAAAGATGGAGATGTTATGCATTTTAGGTTTAATGTATAGTATTGCTATAAATGATTAGTGTCATTTATAAGTTATTAATAGGGCTTTTTCACTTTTCTTTGGTGAGCGTCTAAATTAACACTTATGCAAACATAGGATGACGAAATCAAACATCATTACGAAGAGCAATAGCGACGAAGTAATCTGTTTTTAAAATAATATATCTGTTAATAACTATTTTAACAGACTTTTTTTTATTTTTTCAAGCAAAATAGTACTTTAGCATCGCTTCAAAAATTTTATAAGATTATATGGCACAGCAAACTTCTTACACTGAAGATAATATTCGTTCATTAGATTGGAAAGAACATATTAGAACTCGTCCCGGAATGTATATTGGTAAGTTAGGCGATGGATCTTCCCCCGATGATGGAATTTACATTTTAATTAAGGAAGTCCTTGATAATTCTATCGATGAGTTTGTAATGGGTGCAGGCAAAAAAATTGAAATTTCTGTTAAAGATGAACTAGTTACCATTCGAGATTATGGTAGAGGAATTCCACTTGGTAAAGTGGTAGATGTAGTTTCTAAAATGAATACAGGTGGTAAATACGATTCAAGAGCATTTAAAAAATCTGTAGGATTAAATGGAGTAGGAACAAAAGCAGTAAATGCATTATCTTCTTTTTTTAAAGTGGAATCGTTTAGAGATAGTAAAACTGTAACTGCCGAATTTTCAAAAGGGGAATTAATAAATCACGAAAAACTTCAAATTTCAAATCAACGCAACGGAACAAAAGCTTCATTTACACCAGATAAAGCTATTTTCACAAAGTTCAAATATAGAAGTGAATATATTGTAAAAATGATTAAAAACTATGTGTATTTAAACACAGGTTTAAACGTTTATTTTAATGGTGAAAAGTATTTTTCTGAAAATGGATTGAAAGATCTTTTAGAAGAAAATATAGCAGATGAATCTATGTTATTTCCAATTATTCACTTGCAAGGTGAAGATATTGAAGTGGCTATAACATTTAGTAAAGCTCAATATAGTGAAGAATACCATTCCTTTGTAAATGGGCAACATACTACGCAGGGTGGAACACATCAAAATGCGTTTCGTGAAGCAGTTGTAAAAACAATTCGCGATTATTTTGGTAAAAATTATGAAGCTTCTGATATTAGAAAATCTATTGTTTCTGCTATTAGCGTGAAGGTAATGGAACCAGTTTTTGAAAGTCAGACTAAAACAAAATTAGGTTCCACAGAAATGGGTGGAGGTTTACCAACAGTTAGAACATTTATTGGAGATTTTGTTAAAACCAATTTAGACAACTATTTACATAAAAATCCAGATGTAGCTGAAAAAATTCAAAAAAAAATCATGCAAGCTGAAAAAGAGCGAAAGGATTTATCTGGCATACGTAAGTTAGCACGTGAAAGAGCAAAAAAAGCAAGTTTACACAATAAAAAATTAAGAGATTGTAGAGTTCATTTAAATAATTTAAAAAATGAAAATCGTTTAGAAAGTACGCTTTTTATTACTGAAGGTGATTCCGCAAGTGGTTCTATAACTAAATCTAGAAATGTAAATACACAAGCCGTTTTTAGTTTACGTGGTAAGCCTTTAAATTCATATAATATGAATAAAAAAATTGTATATGAAAATGAAGAATTTAATTTGCTACAAGCTGCTTTAAATATTGAAGAATCTATAGAAGATTTGCGTTATAATAACATTGTAATTGCTACAGATGCCGATGTTGATGGTATGCACATTCGCTTATTATTAATTACCTTCTTTTTGCAATTTTTTCCTGAATTAATAAAACAAGGACATTTATATATTCTGGAAACTCCTTTATTTAGGGTACGCGATAAAAAACAGACTTTTTATTGTTATTCTCCTGAAGAAAAACAAAATGCTATCAATTCATTAAAAGGTAAACCGGAAATAACTCGATTTAAAGGATTAGGTGAAATTTCTCCGGATGAATTTGTGCATTTTATTGGTAAAGATATTCGGTTAGATCCTGTAATGTTAGATAAAGAAATGTCTATTGATAAATTATTAGAATTTTATATGGGGAAAAATACTCCAGATCGACAAAAATTTATCATTGAAAATTTAAAAGTTGAATTAGATATTGTAGAAGAATAATTTGAAATTTATAATTTGCGGATTTCGATTTTATCTTGCTAATCTAAAGGTAGGTAGGAATCTAATCCATCACTTGAATAAAGGAAAATATATTTCAATTTCCATAGGAATGATAAAAAGAAATAATATTTTCTTTCAAAAAGGAATGATAAAGTAGTGTAGTAACATGCAAGAAGAAAACAACGAAGCCATAAACGAAAATTTTGAAAATCAGGAAACCATTACCAAAGTTACAGGGATGTATAAAAATTGGTTTTTGGATTACGCATCATATGTAATTTTAGAGCGTGCGGTTCCTGCAATAAAAGACGGATTTAAGCCTGTACAACGTAGAATTTTACATTCTATGAAAGATTTGGATGATGGACGATACAATAAAGTTGCAAATATTGTAGGTCACACTATGCAATATCATCCTCATGGCGATGCTTCTATTGCAGATGCTATGGTGCAAATTGGTCAAAAAGAATTGTTAATTGATATGCAAGGTAACTGGGGAAATATTTTAACTGGTGATCGTGCCGCTGCTTCTAGATATATTGAAGCTCGTTTATCGAAATTTGCATTGGAAGTTGTATTTAATCCTAAAACTACCGAATGGCAAGCTTCTTATGATGGTAGGCGAAAAGAACCTATAGATTTACCAGTTAAATTTCCAATGTTACTTGCTCAAGGTGCTGAAGGAATTGCAGTTGGACTTTCAACAAAAATTTTACCACATAATTTTAATGATTTAATTGATGCTTCCATAAAACATTTAAAGGGAAGAAATTTTACATTAATTCCAGATTTCTTAACAGGTGGTATTGCCGATGTTTCTAATTATAATGATGGCAAACGAGGAGGTAAAATTAGGGTTAGGGCTAAAATTTCTCAATTAGACAAAAAAACGCTTGTTATAAATGAAACACCTTTTGGAACTACTACATCAAGTTTAATTGATTCTATTTTAAAAGCTAATGAAAAGGGCAAAATTAAAATTAAACAAATTGAAGATAATACCGCTGCCAATGTTGAAATATTAATCCATTTACCAAGTGGAATTTCACCCGATAAAACTATGGATGCATTATATGCATTTACTAGTTGTGAAAATTCAATATCGCCTTTATGTTGTGTTATTGATGACAATAAGCCTGTATTTATTGGAGTTTCTGAAATTTTAAGAATTTCAACCGATCATACTGTAAATTTGTTAAAACTGGAGCTTGAAATTCAGTTAAATGAATTAGAAGAACAATGGCATTTTGCATCTTTAGAACGGATTTTTATTGAGAATAGAATTTATCGAGATATTGAAGAAGAAGAAACCTGGGAAGGCGTAATTGTTGCCATTGATAAAGGGTTAAAACCATACATAAAGCATTTAAAACGTGCCATTACCGAAGAAGACATTGTTCGGTTAACTGAAATAAGAATTAAAAAAATATCTAAATTTGATATTGATAAAGCCAAGCAATTTATTGAAAGTTTAGAAGATAAAATTGCAGAAGTACAACACCATTTGGCTAATTTAATTGATTTTGCTATTAATTATTTTAAAAATTTAAAAAAGAAATACGGTAAAGGGAAAGAGCGAAAAACGGAGTTGCGTTTATTTGATGATATTGTGGCTACAAAAGTAGTGATGCGTAATTCTAAATTATACGTAAACAGGGATGAAGGTTTTATTGGGACCTCATTAAAAAGAGATGAATATGTTGGAGATTGTGCGGATATAGATGATGTAATTATTTTTAGAAAAGATGGTAATATGATGGTTACAAAAGTAGATGCTAAAACTTTTGTTGGTAAAGATATTATTCATGCTGCCGTATTTAAGAAGAATGATAAGCGTACGGTTTATAATATGGTTTATCGTGATGGTAGGGGTGGATCTAGCTATATGAAACGATTTAATGTTACTGGTGTAACACGTGATAAAGAGTACAATTTAACTGCTGGCAATAAAACCTCTATTGTACATTATTTTACCGCTAACCCTAATGGTGAAGCTGAAATAGTTACTATTAATTTACGGGCTGTTAGTAGTATAAAAAAGTTAAAATGGGATATAGATTTTTCAACTTTAGCTATTAAAGGTAGAGGAATTAGAGGAAACAGAGTCACTAAAAATGCCATTAAAAAAATTGAATTAAAACACGAAGGTGTTTCTACTTTAAAACCTCGTAAAATTTGGTTTGATGACATAACTCAACGATTAAATGTTGAGGGTAGAGGAGAGTTATTAGGTGAATTCAAAGGAGAAGATAGATTGTTGATAATCAATCAAAAAGGGTTGGTTAAAACCATAAAACCTGAATTAAGTACCCATTTTGATAGCGATATGATTGTGTTAGAAAAATGGATTCCTGAAAAACCAATTTCAGCAATATATTTTGATGGAGAAAAAGAAAAGTATTATGTAAAACGATTTATGATTGACAACCCAAATAAAGAAGAATTATTTGTATCAGATTACCCAAAATCTCAATTGGAAATTGTAGCAACAGATTATAGACCAATGGCTGAAATTCAATTTTCAAAACGTAGTTTAGAATCTCAAACTATTAATTTCGAGGAATTTATTGCTGTAAAAGGTATTAAAGCACTTGGTAATCAATTAACTTCGGATAAAATTAAACAAGTTAATTTATTAGAATCTTTACCATACGTACCTCCAGTAGTTGAAGAAGTAGAAGTAACCGATGAAGAAATTATTGAAAATTTATCTGCTACAACCAAAAACGCACCTAAATTTTCTAATGAAAAGGATTTACCGTTGGATAGCGATGGTCAGGTAACTTTATTTTAACTTATCAAAAAAAGTAAGTTTATAATCTGGTAATAAAGTTGGATGGGTAATTTTTATTAAATCTTTTAACACTAAATCTGGATGAGCAGGGGCTAATTCAAAATATAATATTCCTCCTGTAGCACCTTTTTTATTAACGTAAGTATATATTTGTTTGGTTTTAAAAGCTTTAAATTTTGAATATAAATCGTTTGCATTTTTAAGTTGTTCTAAACTAGTATAAAAACTTGGTGAAATCCATATACTAGCATCTTTACCTTTAGCAAAAACATTTTCAATATTTAAGGATAAACTACCTTTTCCTTGTGTGTTTTTATATAAATAATCGGAATTTGCATCTGCTAAAAAAGTAGCCTCAAAACTATTTCCAGCGGGTAAATTCCATATATCTTTAAAAAGACCACCAGAGATTACGGTTGGTTTTTTTGTGACTTTTAATGCAATATTCTTAGCTTTTAGATAACTTTCTTTTATGTTATTGAAAATACTGTCAGCTAATTTTTCTTTATCAAATAAAACCCCAAAAAATTTAATCCATTCGGCTCTTCCAAGTGGTGTTTCCTCAAACCAATCGCCATTAAATAAAACTGGAATTCCTAATTTTTCAATGGTTGTAAACATTTTGTTTGAAGCGTTTAAGGTAAATCCGACTACAATTTCAGGATGTAAATTCAATAAGAGTTCGGTATTTATTTGTTCTTCATTTCCTAAATCTTTAATAAATCCTTCATCAATGCGTTGTCTTGTTTTTTTAGAAGAAATATATTTAGTATTAGGAAAACCAATTAATTTATCTTCTTCATTTAATAATTCCAACATGGGTATGTGGGTAGTACTTGTAACCACCAAAGATTTAATAGGAATTTGAATAGTATTAAGTGATTTTGAAGTTTTTTTGGTCGTTAATTTAAACTCAAAAATTTCTTTTGAATTAGGATAGGGAGTTTTAATAATTAATTTGGTGTAATCTTTAAAATGCTGAATGCTAAACCCTTTTGCATATTTAATATGGACTTTGTTAACGATATTATCTTCGTTTTTATTATTTTTAATAGTTGAATTACAGCTATTTAGAATAAAAAGTAAGCCTATAATTATTGAAATAAAAGAGTATTTAAACTTCATATATTTATTAATTTTCACAAATGTAGTATTTACATTTTTAATGCTATAAATCAAACCTAATTAACTACTTTTGTTTTCGATTATGGTTCTTATGTTTGATTTCTCAAACAAAGTGAAAAGGGAATTCGGTTAAAATCCGAAGCTGTTCCCGCAACTGTAAGCTAAAGCCGAGTATTTCGGTAGTTGTTATGCAACTTTTACCACTGTTTTTTAACGGGAAGGTACATAACAATAAGCGAGCCAGGAGACCTGCCAAAATCAGATAGTTCAAACTTTCGGGCGAAAGGTTTGGGTATGGTGTACTATACTTAAAAAATTTTCCTGATTTATTTTATTAATTAAATCATTAGAAAAAAATGAAAAAAACATTCATTAATTATGTTGTTATTTGTGCCTATTTTACAATTAACACTATTAATGCTCAGCAAGTTAAAGATACTGTTGAGCAATTAAAAGAGGTAGTAATTACGGCTACCAAATTTGCAACTGAAAAAGACAAAGTAGGTAAAATTATTTATCAAATTACACCACAGGAAATAGAAAATTCAAAAGGAAAGTCAGTAGCAGAAGTTTTAAGCAATTTTGCCGGAATAGAAATAAACGGTGTTAATAGTGCTACGGGTAAAAATAAAAGTGTGTACATAAGAGGAGGAAGAGACCGTCAGGTTTTGGTGCTAATTGATGGCATTCCGGTAAGTGATCCTTCTGGAATTTCAACTACTTATGATTTACGGTTGCTAACTTTAAGTCAAGTTGAATCTATAGAAATTATGAATGGAGCTGCAAGTACGCTTTATGGTTCAGGAGCTGCAACTGGTGTAATTAATATCACTTTAAAAAAATCTTCTAATAAACCAATTGCTTTAAATTATCAAACCTCTACTGGCACCAATAATTCATCAGAAAACTTAAAACTAAATTTACATAATTTTCAACAAAATGTTTCAATTAATGGCACTTTAAATAAATTCAATTATCTGGCAACACTTAATACTTTTTTAACTAATGGTTTATCAGAAGCAAGTGATGAAAATAGCTCAGTAAGTTTTGAAAAGGATAAATTTTTAGCAACCAATTCTTATGTAAATTTAGGTTATTTATTTTCTCATAATTTTAAAGCCAATGTATTTGGAAATTATGATAAAGATACCTATAATTTTGATGCTGGTGCGTTTTCTGATTCTGATGTTAATAATGGTACTAACAAACAAACTAGAGTAGGAGTTTCTTCAAACTTCAAGTATAAAAAAGGAATGCTTAAAACAGTTGCGTCCTATAATCAAATTAATAGAATGTTTGATAGCTTTAATAGTTGGTCTAATGCTACGGATCATTTTGAATATACAGGTAAAACCTATTTTATGGATGTGGTAAATAATTATAAAATAGCAGATAAATTTCAATTAATCACAGGCATAACTTATCAAAAACAAGAAAACAACACAAATACTCCTTATGGTAATATCAATAAAGAATTAGCAAATTATACTATTTTTGATGTTTATACAACATTGATATATAACTCTTTAAATGGGTTTAATGTAAGTATTGGTACACGTTTAAATAATCATAGCGAGTATGGAAACCATTGGGTATATACCATTAATCCATCTTATAACATTACTAAAAATTTAAAACTAATTTCATCATACAGTACTGCTTTTATAGCACCAAGCACCTATCAACTTTTTTCACAATATGGAAATGTAAATTTAAAACCTGAAGAAAATAAAACAGTAGAAGGTGGATTTGAATTTGAAATTCTGCACAAAATAGATTTTTCAGCAGTTTATTTTTATAGAGAAGAAAAAAATGCAATTATTTTACCTGATTTTATCACATACTCAAACGCAATGGCAAAAGCAAATGCAAAAGGTGTAGATGTAAACTTAAACATTAAAACGATTAAAAAAGTTAATTTTAATTTAGGATATGCTTATACCTATAAAAGTGATGATTTAGATTATATTCCTAAAAATAAATTTACCGCATTGATGGAAACATCTATAGTTAAAAACACACATTTATCCTTGCTATTTAAAAATATATCTAAACGCACTTATTTTGATCGATGGGGAAGTGGTTCTAATATAAATCTGGGTGGGTATAGCTTGGTAGATTTTTATGGAAGTCATAAATTAATTAAAGATAACTTGTCGCTATTTATTCAAATTAATAATATATTTAATAAAAATTATAGTGAAACCATTGGTTATACAACTAAAGGAAGAAACTTTAAAATTGGGTTAGATTTTAAATTTTAATTTAAAACTAAAGCTGGCAAAATTTGCCAGCTTTTAAATAAAATTATGAACTTCGTTCTTTAGAACTTTTAATGCGCTTAAGGATGGCGAAGCAATAGCGGTAGTACTTTCTATAATTTTTTCACGTAATTCTTGTGCGGTATTTATAACCTCTGAGTTTAAATTAGTTCTAATGATGTGAATAGTCGCATTTTTTGAAGCAACAATTACATCCCAACTCTCTTCCGAAATATAAATTTGCTGAGTTAAATTGTGCTCAAACTCTTTTTCTATAGTTTCAATTAAACTTATTGCATAGGCATTTTTATCATTATTTATGGAAGAAACTCTTACAATCAATTTAGGCAAGTTTATTCGTTCTAAAAAAAGTGCCATTCTTTCGTATGCCTGAAGTTTAATAGGTAAGGTTGCTTTTTTGTTTTCTTTAAGCAGATTAAACTTCATTTTTTGAAGTTCATTGGAAGTATATAATCTAAAAAAATAATACGCCACCACCCCTGTAACAACAGATGGAATGGTAAAACTTAATAATTCTAAAATTTTTGATAATTCAATATTTTGGATAAATAGCATAGTATGTGGAATTTAAGCTCAAACTTATTATAAGTTTTTTATTTATTACTAATTTTAATGACAAAAGTCATTAAAATTACATTTTTAACCTATTATTTTTGTCAAAGTATTTCAGTATAAATACTTAATAATCAATATGTAACAATTGTTACAAAAATAAAGAACATTAATTAATAGTTAAATTATGAAAAATTTATTAAAACTAGTAGTAGTATTATTTTCATCCGCAATTTTCGCACAAGCAGGTCATATCATGCAAGGCGTTGGCGCAGTTAATATGTCAATGGGAGGTGCATCAACTGCACAACCTATAGATATTAGTGGTGCATTACAATGGAATCCAGCATCAATATCAGTATTTGATAGTAAATTGTTAGATTTCAATTTAGGGATTTTCTTTTCAGCACCGGAATTAAACTCAAGTTTACCTGCTGGTATGATGGGTCCTGGTTCTCCAGCGGTATCTGGAACGACTTTAGATCAAAGACCAGTATCACCAATGCCTGCATTAGCCATGGTTTGGGGTAAAGAAGGCAGTAAACACACCTTTGGTGTTTCAGCTTTTGGTATTAGTGGTTTTGGGGTAACATTCCCTCAAGAAACGAATTTACCAGTAGATGCTAATGGAAATCCTAATCCAGCTTGGAACCCGAATGATTCAAACCCAATAAATTTCCCACAAAGTATGAGTGGTTTTGGTCAATTAAAATCCGATTATATGTTATTGCAAGTTGGTTTAACTTGGGCATATGAAATTACAAATAATTTATCAATTGGTGTTCAACCAACAGTAAATTATGCGGCATTACAGCTAGAGCCAAATCCAATTGCATCTCCAAGTATGACTTTAGGTTATCCTGTTTCTGATAAAGCTTCTGCTATCGGTTATGGAGCACAATTTGGTTTATTCTACCATTCAGATGGTGGAGTTAAATTAGGTGTTTCTTATAAAACAGAACAACAATTTAGCGATTTAAGTTTCTCTAATACTTATTTAGATGGTTCAGCTGCTCCAGCTGTTGATTTTAAAATGAATTACCCAGCTATTTTATCTGTTGGTTTAGGGTATTCAAATGATATGTTTGATTTAGCAGTTGATTATAGAAATGTGGATTATGCAAATACTGATGGTTTTGCAGAAAAAGGATGGACACAAACAGGCTCAGTAAAAGGTTTTGGTTGGAAAAACATTAATATTTTATCTGCAGGTATTCAATTTAAAGGTATCAAAAAATTACCTCTAAGAGTTGGTTATACTTATAGCAGTAATCCTATTGATCCTGAATTAGCATTTTTCTCTACTCCAGCAACAGCTGTTATTAAAAATGCATTTCAATTTGGATTTGGATATCACATCGATGATAATTTCACTCTAAATGGCGTTTATCACCACGGAACTAGTGCTGGAGATACCAGTGGAAAAATGTTAAACCCAATGATGGCATCTCCTACCAATCCTTATGGTGCAATTCCAGGATCAAAAGTTAGTTATTCAATGACAACGGATATGATTATGGTAGGCTTAACATATAAATTCAAAAAATAATTTCTTGAATTAATTTATTTTTAAAGGCTTCTTTTTGAAGCCTTTTTTTATGGATTAATACTAGGTTTAAAGTATAAATAGTATTTAATTTGAAAATATTTATTCATAACAAAATGATTTATAAGAACAAGAAAGATTTTAAATTTAATGCTGCTATAATACTATTTTTAATAGCATCTGTTTATGGATTAATTATTAGATGGAATTTTACCTTTCCAACCGAATTAATTAACTATAAAAATATATTACAGGCGCATTCTCATGTTGCTTTTTTAGGTTGGGGTTATATTGCTTCTTTGGTGCTAATTAACCATTTATTTATTAAGGAGAAAATAGCTTTTTTTAAAACTTATAATACTGCGATACATATTATTATAGTAACTGTTTTTTTAATGTTAATAAGCTTTCCTTTAATAGGTTATAAATCAATTTCTATAGTTTTACTTTCAGTTTTTGGATTGACTAGTTATGTAATTTCATTTCAAATCTTAAAAAATATTAAAGGAAATAGTGTTTCAGTAAAATTAATTCGATATGGCATTTATTATTATCTGTTATCTAGTTTGGCAACGTGGTTTTTAGCATTTGTAATTGTAACTCAAGGAAAATCGATTTTATATTATAATACCATTTATTTTTACCTTCATTTTCTATATAATGGGTATTTTGTTTTTGTGCTTTTTGGGTTGTTATTTAAACTGCTTGAAAATCAAAACATAATTATTTCTAAAAAAGAGCAATGGAGATTTTTTATCTTTTTAAATATAGCTTGTATTCCTGCTTACGCTTTATCCATTTTATGGAGTAATGTATCTATAGTATTTAATTTTATTGGATTTTTAGCCGCAATTTTACAATTAATATCGCTATTTTACTTAATTAAAATAGTGCGTAAAACGATACATAATTTAAATTGGACATACATTTCAAAACTACTTTTAAAATTTGCTATAATTTCGTATGCTATAAAAATTAGTTTTCAAATAGTTTCCGCTTTTCCGTATATAGTAACTAAATCCTTAGCATTAAAACATTTTTTTATAATAGGTTATTTGCACTTGTTTACTTTGGGCTTTATGACTGTTATGTTGTTTTTACTTTTAATTCAAATTAAAAAATTGATTATACATACTTGGATTTCAAAAATTGGACTGAAAACATTTTTATTAGGAATTATAGGAACAGAATTTTTTTTATTTTATCAAGGATTTTTATTCTTATTTAAATTTAATTCTTTAAAATTTTACAATTTTGAAATGCTACTTTTTAGTTTTTTGTTGGTTATTGGATTAATATTCATTTTTATACCTCAAATCATAAAGAAAACCTCATAACTTTTTATTACTATTTGTAGATAACTTTTATTGCTAAACTAAAATTGGAGTAGTACTTTTGAATTTTATTGAATTCTTGTGAATACTTACTTAGAAAATCTTAACGAATCTCAAAAAGCTGCTGTCTTACACAAAGATGGGCCAATGATTATAATTGCTGGTGCAGGTTCTGGTAAAACGCGAGTTTTAACCTATAGAATTGCTTATTTAATGAATCAAAATGTGGATGCATTTAATATTTTGGCATTAACTTTTACCAATAAAGCGGCACGAGAGATGAAAAATCGTATTGCAACTGTGGTTGGAGATTCAGAAGCTAAAAATCTTTGGATGGGGACTTTTCACTCCGTTTTTGCAAGAATTCTACGTTCTGAAGGTCATCATTTAGGTTATCCTTCCAATTTCACTATTTATGATACGCAAGATGCTGTTCGGTTACTTACGTCTATTATAAAAGAATTAGAATTGGATAAAGAGAAATACAAGCCTAAGCAAGTATTAAGTAGGATTTCTTCTTTTAAAAATAGCCTAATTACGGTTAAAGCGTATTATAATGATCCCGAATTAATTACAGCTGATAAAATGGCTCAACGACCAAAAATAGGAGAAATTTATCAACAATATGTGGATAGATGTTTTAAAGCTGGTGCCATGGATTTTGACGATTTATTGTTACGAACTAATGAAGTTTTAACTAGATTTCCTGAAGTATTAGCAAAATATCAAGATCGATTTAAATATATTTTGGTTGATGAATATCAAGACACCAATCACTCTCAATATCTAATTGTTAGAGCTTTAGCAGACCGTTTCCAGAATATTTGTGTAGTTGGTGATGATTCTCAAAGTATTTATGCTTTTCGTGGTGCAAATATTCAAAATATATTAAATTTTCAACGTGATTACGATAAAGTTGCCATTTTTAAATTGGAACAAAATTATCGTTCCACAAAAAATATAGTGGAAGCTGCAAATAGCGTAATTGCAAAAAATAAAACAAAATTAGACAAACAAGTTTGGACAGATAATGATAGAGGAGCAAAAGTAAAAGTAATGCAAACCTATACAGAAGCTGATGAAGGAAGATTTGTAGCAAGTTCTATTTTTGAAAACGCTATGAATTTGCAACTTAAAAACTCTGATTTTGCAGTATTATATCGCACTAATGCGCAATCTAGAGCTATTGAAGATGCCTTACGTAAAAAAGATATTAAATATAAAATTTATGGTGGATTATCTTTTTATCAACGAAAAGAAATTAAAGATACACTTGGGTATTTACGATTATTAGTAAACCCAAATGATGAGGAAGCTCTAAAAAGAGTAATCAATTATCCTGCTCGTGGAATTGGAACTACAACCATGGATAAATTATCCGTAGCTGCAAATCACTATAAAAAATCAATTTTTGAAATCTTACAAAATTTATCTAAAATCGATTTAAATTTAAATGCAGGTGTTAAAACTAAGCTTTCCAACTTTGTTACTATGATTCAGCATTTTCAAATTGAAGCACAATCTAAAAATGCTTTTGAAATAGCTGATTTTGTAGTAAAACAAACGCAACTAATAAGAGATTTAGAAAAGGATGGAACTCCTGAAGGAGTTAGTAGAGTTGAAAATATTCAAGAATTGTTAAATGGAATAAAAGATTTTATTGAAGTTCAAAAAGAAAAAGCGGAAGATGATTCCTTGGCATTTTTTTTGGAAGATGTTGCCTTAGCTACAAGTTTTGATAACGATAAAAAAGAGGATGAACCAAGAGTTGCTTTAATGACCATTCACCTTGCAAAAGGGTTAGAATTCCCATTTGTATATATAGTTGGATTAGAGGAAACGTTATTCCCTTCTGCTATGAGTATGAATACCAGAAGTGAATTAGAAGAAGAACGACGATTATTTTACGTTGCACTTACAAGAGCCGAAAAACAAGCCTATTTAAGTTATGCGCAAACTAGATATCGTTGGGGGAAATTAATAGATTGTGAACCTAGTAGATTTCTAGAAGAAATAGATGAGGAGTTTTTAGAGTATTTAAAAGCAAAAAGAACACCAATGCCACAAAATAAATTCATTAATGAAGATATTTTTGAAAGTGTTCCACAGCATAAAATCCGATTTAAAAAACCAATTCAAAGAACTCCTGTAAAAAAACAAATAAAAAAAATAGAAGCATCAAATCTAAAATTTAATGCTCCTAAAAATTTAAAAAAAGTAACAAATTCGACTACTCAAAATACTAATTTATTTGATAATTCTATTGTAGTAGGCAATATAGTTTCTCATACTAAGTTTGGTAAAGGAGAAGTGGTTAGTTTAGAAGGTACAGGAGCTAATAAAAAAGCAGAAATTAATTTTGCTACTGTTGGTTTAAAAAAATTATTATTACAATTTGCAAAGCTTACAATTATTAGCTGAAAGGCATTGTAAAACCAATTATTAAGTTGTAATTTGCGTAAAATAAAAATAGAAATAGATAGATGGAATTTGATTTAGAATACAATTCAGAAAGACCGCATTTAATTATTCCTGAATACGGAAGACATATTCAAAAATTGATAGATTATTGTGTGAAAATTGAAGACGATGCAGAAAGAGATAAAATGGCAAAGGCAATAGTTGATGTTATGGGAAATCTTCAACCACATTTAAGAGATGTGCCTGATTTTAAACATAAACTTTGGGATCAGTTATTTATAATGTCCGATTTTAAATTAAATGTTACTCCTCCTTTTGGAAAAATAGATAAGAAAATATTTGAAGAAAAGCCTGAACCATTAGCTTATCCTAAATCTGCAACTAAGTATAAGTTCTACGGAACCAATATACAAACCATGATTGATGTTGCTTTAACTTGGGAAGAAGGAGAACAACGTGAAGCATTATATTTTGCAATAGCAAATCATATGAAAAAATGCTATTTAAATTGGAATAAAGATACGGTAGAAGATGTTGTAATTTATAAGCACTTATTAGATTTATCGGATGGAAAAATAGATTTAGAACCTTTACATGAAGAGTTAACTGAAAGTAGAAATTTATTAAGAAAAAGAAAGACAACTACCAAGCAGCAACGTTCAAAATCTAAAAAAAAATAACTACTTAAAAAAAAGTATGGCGACATTTGTTATTGAAGGAGGTCATAAATTAAGCGGTAGCATAACACCTCAAGGAGCTAAAAATGAAGCACTACAAGTAATTTGTGCTGTTTTATTAACTAATGAAGAGGTTATTATCAGTAATATTCCTAATATTCGAGACGTAAATAAATTAATTTTTATTTTAAAAGAATTAGGGGTTAAGGTTAAACAATTAGATACACATACCTATTCCTTCAAAGCAGATGAAATAGATTTAAACTATCTAGAGTCGGACAATTTTAAAAGAGATGGTAGTTCCTTACGAGGTTCAATTATGATTGTAGGTCCGTTGTTAGCTCGTTTTGGAAAAGGATACATTCCTCGTCCAGGAGGAGATAAAATAGGACGAAGAAGGTTAGATACACATTTTGAGGGGTTTATAAAATTAGGCGCAACATTCAGATATAATCACGATGAAAAATTTTATGGAGTTGAAGCCAATCAATTAGTTGGTACTTCTATGTTATTAGAAGAAGCTTCGGTAACTGGAACTGCAAATATTATTATGGCAGCAGTTTTAGCGAAAGGAATCACCACAATTTATAACGCAGCCTGCGAACCATATATCCAGCAATTATGTAAAATGCTAAATAGTATGGGTGCTAATATTTTAGGTGTTGGCTCAAATTTACTTAACATTAATGGTGTAAAAAAATTACAAGGTTGTAAACATAAAATTTTACCAGATATGATTGAAATTGGTAGCTGGATTGGTATGGCTGCTATGACAAAATCTTCATTAACCATTAAAAATGTTAGCTGGAACGATTTAGGTTTAATTCCAAGTATTTTCAAAAAATTAGGCATTAACTTAGAAAAAAAAGGAGATGATATTTTTATTCCAGAGCAAGAAAATTATGAAATCCAAAATTTTATGGACGGATCTATATTAACTATTGCCGATGCACCTTGGCCAGGTTTTACTCCAGATTTATTGAGTATTGTTTTAGTAGTTGCAACACAGGCAAAAGGGAGCGTTCTCGTTCATCAAAAAATGTTTGAAAGTCGGTTGTTTTTTGTAGATAAATTAATTGATATGGGAGCAAAAGTTATCCTTTGCGATCCCCATAGAGCTACTGTTATTGGTATGAATCACGAATCTAGTTTAAAAGGTACTACTATGACTTCTCCAGATATTAGAGCGGGTATTTCTTTATTAATAGCAGCACTTTCAGCTAAAGGAACAAGTACTATTCATAATATTGAACAAATTGATAGAGGTTATGAAAATATTGATGAACGGCTTAGAGCTATTGGAGCTAAAATTATAAGAACAGAGCAATGTATATAAAATCTCGTAAAAGCGAGATTTTTTTATGTCATAATGTCATTTATTTAAAATTGGCAAAAAAATTGTTAATACTAAACTGAAATTTTTTTAAGAAAAGATATGACTAAAAAGAAGGAGCATAAAAAAGTAAATCATAAAGAAGAAGTAAAACAAGAAACTATTGAAATTAGTGTTGAAGAACAGTTGAAAGAAGATTTATCAAAAGAAAAAGATAAATTTTTACGTTTGTTTGCTGAATTTGAAAATTATAAAAGAAGAACCTCTAAAGAACGTATTGAATTATTTAAAACTGCCAATGAGGACCTAATGACAGTTTTATTACCAATTTTAGATGATTTTGAACGAGGTTTGGCAGAAATTAAAAAAGCGGATGATTCAGAGTTATTAAAAGGAATGGAATTAATTAACAATAAACTTCGAAATTCTTTGTCTCAAAAAGGGTTAACGGAATTGGAAGTTAAACCTGCAGACGTTTTTGATGTTGAACTACATGAAGCAATTACTCAAATTCCAGCACCATCAGAAGATTTAAAAGGAAAAATTATTGATGTTATTGAACAAGGATATAAATTAGGCGATAAAATAATAAGATATCCAAAAGTAGTTGTTGGACAATAATTTAGAGATATGAAAGTAGACTATTACGAAGTTTTAAAAATCAGTAAATCAGCAACTCCAGCCGAAATAAAAAAAGCGTATCGGAAAAAAGCTATAAAATATCATCCAGATAAAAATCCAGGCGATAAAAGTGCTGAAGAAAAATTTAAGCAAGCTGCCGAAGCATACGAGATTTTAAGTGATGAAAATAAAAAAGCCCGTTATGACCAATTTGGTCATGCTGCTTTTGAAGGTGGAGCAGGAGGTTTTCAAGGTGGACATATGAATATGGAGGATATATTCAGTCAGTTTGGAGACATTTTTGGAAGTGCTTTTGGAGGTGGAGGTGGTTTCAGTGGTTTTGGTGGAGGTTCATCTAGAGGAAGAGCACGAGTTAAAGGAAGCAACTTAAGAATTAGAGTTAAATTAACTTTAGAAGAAATTGCAAATGGTGTTGAAAAGAAGGTAAAAGTTCGTAGAAAAGTAAAAGCAGAAGGAGTTAGTTTTAAAACATGTACAACTTGCCATGGTAATGGTCAAGTTATGCGAGTAACCAATACCATATTAGGTAGAATGCAAACGGCTAGTACTTGTCCAACTTGTCAAGGAGCAGGAGAAGTATTAGATAAAAAACCTAAAAATGCAGATAATAACGGTTTAGTCCAAAACGAAGAAACAGTGTCTATTAAAATTCCTGCTGGTGTTACGGAAGGCGTTCAGTTAAAAGTAAATGGTAAAGGAAATGCCGCCCCTGGAAATAATTCAATAGATGGCGATTTAATTGTGGTTGTTGAAGAGTTAGAACATGCTACTTTAAAACGAGAAGGCACTAATCTACACCATGATTTGTATATTAATTTTTCGGAAGCTGTAATGGGAGTATCTAAAAATATTGATACAGTTTCGGGAAAAGTTAAAATTAAAATTGAGCCAGGAACTCAATCAGGAAAAATATTAAGACTGAGAGGTAAAGGTCTCCCAAGTATTGAAAGTTATGGTAGTGGCGATTTATTAGTACATATAAATGTATGGACTCCTCAAAATTTATCTAAAGAACAAAAACAATTTTTTGAAAAGATGATGGATGATGAAAATTTCACTCCAAATCCTTCAAAAAACGATAAATCATTTTTCGAAAAAGTAAAAGATATGTTTTCGTAAAAAAAACATGAAATATTTATAATAAATTCAATAAAAAATTTATATTTGAAGTGTTATTAGGTTATTATCTAATAACACTTTTTCTTTTTCATAGCAATTTTCCCACTCATACTATGAGTGGGTTTTTTTTTATCAATTAATAGCGTATTTTTGCAAATTAAAAGTAGGTCGCCTTATCGTTCCGTTTAACGGAAAGGAAAGTCCGGACACCACAGAGTAGCATAGCGGATAACATCCGTCCAGCGAAAGTTGAGGACAAGTGCAACAGAAAGCAAGTACAGTTCGGCTGTAGTGAAACCAGGTAAACTCTATGCGGTGCAATGCCAAGTATATTGAAATTTTAGAGCTACTCGCTCTATTTCAAAGGGTAGGCAGATTGAACTTTAGAGCAATTTAAAGTCTAGATAAATGATAAGGATTTCATTTTTTGAAATACAGAATCCGGCTTACAGACCTGCTTTTATTTTTAACTACATTTAATTTAAATATTTAACAGTTTTTTACTGATTTATTGAAAAATAAATAATTTATTTAAATTAATTTATTTTTTTGACAACTTATTAAGGAATTTTCTAAATATTTTAAAAATAGTATGATTTTTTGTAAATTTGTTTCCACAAATAATTAAAAAAATATAGATATGGCATTTGATATAGATATAATTAAAAGCGTTTATGCTCGTATGACTGAACGTGTAGATGTAGCTAAAAATATAGTTGGAAAACCGCTAACATTAGCTGAAAAGATATTGTATAACCATTTATGGGAAGGAAATACAAAACAAGCTTATAAAAGAGGGAAAGATTATGTAGATTTTGCTCCTGATAGAATTGCTTGTCAAGATGCTACTGCACAAATGGCTTTATTACAATTTATGCAAGCTGGAAAAAGTAAAGTGGCAGTTCCAACCACAGTACATTGCGATCATTTAATTCAAGCAAAAATAGGAGCTAGTAAAGATTTGCAAACGGCATTAAACAATAGTAGTGAAGTTTTTAACTTTTTAGCATCTGTGTCTGATAAATACGGAATTGGTTTCTGGAAACCGGGAGCAGGAATTATTCATCAAGTAGTTTTAGAAAATTACGCATTTCCTGGAGGAATGATGATTGGTACGGATTCACATACTGTAAATGCAGGTGGATTAGGCATGATTGCTATTGGAGTTGGTGGTGCTGATGCCGTTGATGTAATGGCTGGAATGGCTTGGGAATTGAAATTTCCAAAATTAATTGGGGTAAAATTAACGGGTAAATTATCAGGATGGACTGCTCCAAAAGATGTAATTTTAAAAGTAGCAGGAATTTTAACTGTAAAAGGTGGTACTGGTGCAATTGTTGAATATTTTGGAGAAGGAGCAAAATCTTTATCTGCTACAGGAAAAGGCACTATTTGTAATATGGGTGCAGAAATTGGAGCAACTACTTCCACTTTTGGATATGATGACTCTATGGAGCGTTATTTACGAGCAACAGGTCGTGAAGAGGTAGCTGATGAAGCAAACAAAATAGCGGATTATTTAACTGGTGATGCAGAAGTTTATGCAGATCCTGAAAAATATTTTGATGAAGTTATTGAAATTAATTTATCTGAATTAAAACCACATTTAAATGGACCTTTTACACCAGATTTGGCAACTCCAGTTGGTGAAATGACTGAAAAAGCCACAAAAAATGGTTGGCCATTAAAAGTAGAATGGGGTTTAATAGGTTCATGTACAAACTCTTCTTATGAAGATTTGTCTAGAGCAGCTTCCATTGCAAAACAAGCAGTAGCTAAAAATTTAGAAGCAAAAGCTGAATTTGGTATAAACCCAGGTTCAGAACAAGTACGTTATACTGCTGAAAGAGATGGATTATTACAAATATTTGAAGATTTAAATGCGAAAATATTTACAAACGCTTGTGGTCCATGTATAGGTCAATGGGCTAGAGAAGGTGCAGATAAACAAGAAAAAAATACCATTGTACATTCATTCAATAGAAATTTCTCCAAACGAGCAGATGGCAATCCGAATACCCATGCTTTTGTAGCATCACCCTCTATGGTTGCAGCAGTTGCAATTTCTGGAAGATTAGATTTTAATCCATTAACGGATAAATTAATAAATACAAATGGAGAAGAAGTAATTTTAGAAGAACCAACAGGATTTGAATTACCTCCTAAAGGTTTTGAAGTTGATGATCCTGGTTTTGTTGCCCCACAAAAGGATGGTAATAATGTTAAAATTATTGTAAGTCCTGATTCTGAAAGATTACAATTATTAACACCTTTTAAACCAATTGGGAATAATGTTAAAGGTGCAAAGTTGTTAATTAAAGCCTTTGGTAAATGTACTACCGATCATATTTCTATGGCTGGACCTTGGTTACGCTTCCGTGGACATTTGGACAATATTTCTAATAATATGTTAATTGGTGCTGTAAATGCTTTTGGTGGAGCAACTAATAAAGTTAAAAATCAATTAACGGGTGAGTTTGGTACTGTGCCAGATACAGCAAGAGCATATAAAGCTGCAGGTGTTTATTCTGTTGTGGTTGGAGATCAAAATTATGGAGAAGGTTCTTCAAGAGAACATGCAGCAATGGAACCACGTAACTTAGGAGTTGCTGCTGTAATTGTAAAATCATTTGCCCGTATTCATGAAACAAACCTTAAAAAACAAGGAATGTTAGGTTTAACATTTGCCAATGAAGCGGATTACGATTTAATTTTGGAAGATGATACGTTTAACTTTTTAGATTTAAATGAGTTTGCACCAGATAAACAATTATCCTTAGAAATTGTTCATAAAGATGGAACTAAAGATATGATTAAATTAAATCACACCTATAATTCAAACCAAATAGATTGGTATAATGAGGGTTCTGCACTTAATTTAATTAAAAAGGAAAATAATTAAACATTTTTATATTTTTAAAATATCAAAGGGAAGCTATTAAAGCTTCCTTTTTTTATACTGAAAAAAAATAACTGAATATTAAAAATATTAAGGAAGTTAATATTAGAATTTTTTGTAACTTTTTCCATTAAAATAGTTTCTATGAAAATACTCCATATTAGTGCAGAATGTTACCCGATTGCAAAGGTTGGAGGGCTTGCTGATGTTGTGGGTTCCTTACCTAAATATCAAAATAAAAAAGGTATTATTTCTCAAGTAATTATGCCTTTTTACAATAATAAATTCACTAGTAGTCATATATTTATTGATATTTGTGATGCTAATTTACAGTTGGGAGAAGAAAACTATTCTTATAAAATTAAAAAACTTAAAAACTGTAACTTAGGGTTTGAACTATTTTTGGTGGATATTCCGGAATTACTATTTAAAGAATATGTGTATACTTATGATGATACCGAGCGATTTTTAGCATTTCAAATAGCTGTATTAAACTGGATTTTAACTTTACAAAATAAACCAACTATTGTTCATTGTCATGATCACCACACTGGGCTTGTTCCTTTTATGATGACACAATGTTTTAAATATGATAGGTTAAAAATGATTTCTACCGTTTTAACCATTCATAATGCACAATATCAAGGATGGTTTTCACATGAAAAAGTAAATTTAATTCCTGCTTTTAATTTTAATAATGTTGGTTTATTGGATTGGGATGGGAATATAAATCCACTTGCAGCATCAATAAAATGTGCTTGGAGAGTTACCACGGTTTCCCCAAGTTATATGAACGAACTTATATACTCAGCAAATGGTTTAGAAACCCTTTTAGAGCATGAAGCCACTAAATGTGTAGGGGTTTTAAATGGTATTGATACAGAAGTTTGGAATGCTGAAACAGATTCTTATTTAATTAAGCAATATAAAATTACTTCGGTACAATCTGGAAAAAAGAAAAACAAACAGTATTTATGTGAACAATTTAAATTAGATGCTACTAAACCATTGTTTATTTTTATTGGTAGATTAGTTGGTGAAAAAGGAGCCGATTTACTCCCTGAAGTTTTTAACAAAACATTACTAAATAATAATATTTCTATTTTATTATTGGGTTCCGGAAATGAAACGGTTGAGCAAGAACTACAAGACTTAAGTACTAAAAATAAAGGAAATTATAATTCCTATATTGGTTATAATGAAAAATTGGCGCATATTATGTATGCAGGAGCTGATTTTTTACTAATGCCTTCTAGAGTAGAACCTTGTGGTTTAAATCAGCTATATGCTTTAAAATATGGAACCATTCCGGTTGTTAGAAGTATTGGGGGGCTAAAAGATACAGTAATTGATATTTCTAAAACGGGTGGAATTGGTATTGTGCATGAGGAAGTTAAGGTAGAAGACATTACAAATGCAATAGATAGGGCAGTGGAATTATATAAAAAGCAGCCAGAATATAAAGAAATTAGAAAGCGAGGTATGCAAAAAAATCATTCTTGGGAAGTTTCAGCAACCTCATACATAAACATTTATAAATCATTAAAAGCTTAAATTATGATAAATGATAAAGTTTTAGCAATTATTTTAGGTGGCGGACAAGGATCAAGGTTATATCCATTAACACATGCTCGTTCTAAACCTGCTGTATCTATTGCTGGTAAGTATAGATTGGTAGATATTCCTATTTCAAATTGTATAAATTCTGGCATAAAAAGAATGTTTGTTTTAACGCAATTTAATTCAGCTTCTTTAAATAGACATATTAAAAACACGTATCATTTTAGCTTTTTCAGCTCGGCATTTGTTGATGTTTTAGCAGCTGAGCAAACACCAACAAATCAAACTTGGTTTCAAGGTACAGCTGATGCAGTTAGGCAAAGTATGCATCATTTTAATAAACACAATTATAAATATGTGTTAATTTTATCAGGAGATCAGTTGTATCAAATGGATTTTAATGCAATGGTTAAAGCCCATATAGATAGTAAAGCGGAGATTTCTATTGCAACCATTCCTGTAAATGCAAAAGATGCTCCTTCTTTTGGCATATTAAAATCTGATGAAAAAAACTTTATATCTTCTTTTATAGAAAAACCAAATACAAAATTATTACCAGATTGGACTTCAGAGGTTAGTGATGAAATGAAAGCAAAAGGAAGAAATTATTTAGCTTCTATGGGGATTTATATATTTAATAAAGATTTGTTAAATGAGTTAATGAGTATTCCTGATACCATAGATTTTGGCAAGGAAATTATTCCACAAGCTATTAATAAACATCCTGTTTTGAGCTATCAATATGAAGGTTATTGGACGGATATTGGTAATATAGAATCATTTTTTGAAGCTAATTTAGGGTTGACAGATACTTTTCCGGAATTTGATTTATACAGTAAAGCAAGGCGGATTTATACACACCCTAGAATGTTACCAACTACAAAAATTTCGGGCACTAATTTAGATAAAACCGTTATTGCAGAAGGTTGTATCATTGATGCTGGTAAAATTGAACATTCGGTTATTGGAGTTCGTTCAAAAATAGATAAAGAATCTACCGTAATTAATACGTATATGATGGGAAGTGATTATTATCAGTCTATAAAAGAAATATTAGATGAATCTGTAGTTTCCATGGGTATTGGCAAACGTTGTTTTATTAAAAATGCTATTTTAGATAAAAATTGTTGCATTGGTCATGATGTTAGAATTAACGGAGGACGTCACTTAAAAGATACAGAAACAGACACATATGTTGTAAAAGAAGGAATTGTGGTAATAAAAAAGAATGCTGTTATACCTAACGGTTTTGTAATATAGCAGATGACAAAAAAAGTACTTGCATATAGCCTTTTTACCGATTTTGATATTAATTTATTTAAAGCAGGAAAACAGTATAAATTATATGAAAAATTTGGATCTCATATTTTATCTGTAAATGGAGTAGAAGGAGCTTATTTTTCGGTTTGGGCTCCAAGTGCGAAATCTGTATCCGTAATAGGCGACTTTAATTATTGGGATGAAAATGAACATCAATTGAATGTTAGGTGGGATGAAAGTGGCATTTGGGAAGGTTTTATTCCAGAGGTTAAAAAAGGAGCTATTTACAAATATAAAATTCATAGTGTTAACAATAATATTACTACAGAAAAATCCGATCCTTATGCTCGTAGATGTGAACATCCTCCAAAAACAGCTTCCATAGTTTGGAATGATGATTATAAATGGAAAGATAAAAAGTGGCTGAATGTTAGAAAAGATAAAAATGCTTTAAATCAACCTTTTTCAGTTTATGAAGTTCATTTGGGTTCTTGGAAAAAGAAGGTAGAAGAAAATAGATTTTTGTCTTATACAGAAATGGCTGATGAATTGGTAAACTATGTTAAAGATATGAATTTTACTCACGTAGAATTTATGCCTATCATGGAATTTCCTTACGACCCATCTTGGGGATATCAAATTACAGGTTATTTTGCTCCAACTTCTCGTTTTGGTTATCCAGAAGAATTTAAATATTTAGTAGATAAATTTCATCAAAAGAATATAGGAATCATATTAGATTGGGTACCTTCTCATTTTCCCGAAGATGTTCATGGACTTGGTTTTTTTGATGGTTCCAACTTATATGAACATCCTGACAAAAAAAAGGGATACCATCCAGATTGGAAAAGTTTAATTTTTAATTATGGACGTAATGAAGTCCGCTCTTTTTTAATAAGCAATGCTATTTTTTGGTTAGAACAGTATCATATAGATGGTTTGCGAGTGGATGCTGTTGCTTCTATGTTGTATTTAGATTATTCAAGAAATGATGGCGAATGGGATCCTAATGAATTTGGTGGAAGAGAAAATTTAGATGCCATTAAATTTATGAAAGAATTTAATGAAGCAGTTTATAAAAACTTTCCAGATGTGCAAACCATTGCCGAGGAATCTACTTCATTTCCAATGGTTTCAAGACCAACATTTGTTGGTGGATTAGGTTTTGGTATGAAATGGATGATGGGTTGGATGCATGATGCTTTACAATATTTTAAAAAGGATCCTATTTATAGAAAACACCATCAAGGAGATATTACTTTTAGTTTAACGTACGCATTTACTGAGAATTTTATGTTACCTATATCTCATGATGAAGTGGTGCACGGAAAAAATTCAATTTTAGGAAGAATGCCTGGTGATGAATGGCAACGATTTGCTAATTTACGGGTTTTTTATGGCTACATGTTTACGCATCCTGGTACTAAATTAATTTTTATGGGAAGCGAATTTGGACAATATAACGAATGGGATTTTCAAAAAAGCTTAGATTGGAATTTGCTGGATTTTGAGCCTCATCAAAAAACAAAAAAATATTTTAAAACTTTAAATACTTTTTACAAAAAAACATCAGCTTTATTTGAAAACTCATTTGGAGCCGATGGATTTGAATGGATAAATTATAACGATGCAGATAATTCTGTAATTTCTTATATAAGGAAAGGGATAAATGATAATGCCGTAATTGTAATTTGTAATTTTATACCTAAAGTCCATCAAAATTATAGAATTGGAATTCCTTTTGCAGGTGTTTTAAAAGAAATTTTTAATAGCGATGCTAAAAAATTTGGAGGAAGCGGAGTTCATAATAATAAACAAATACCAATTGAAAATATAACTTGGAATTCAAAGAAAAATTCAGTTGAAGTTAAATTACCGCCTTTATCAATGGTAGTATTTCAATTAATTGAATAGTTTTAAAATTTTCGAAAATCTTTTTAATAGTTTCAAACCTATTAGTTACTAATTTTTTTAAGTTTGTAACTTTTTATGTAAAGAATGATATATGATAATTAATACAGAATTAGTACAAAAAGGGAATCAGTTTCCAAACCAAATCATAAATTTTAAAAAAGATGTAGATACATTATATTTTACAACAAGTAATAATGTAGTGTTACAACTAACAGTTAGACGTGATAGTGTTCTTAGGTTTAGATATACCACAAAAGGAGTTTTTGAAAATGATTTTTCGTATGCTATAACAAAACATGCAACTAGTGGTTTTAATAAACTTGAAGTTACAGAAGATGATTTATATTACATTATAACCACTTCAAAATTAATTTGTAAAATATTTAAAGAAAACTTACACATTTCTATTATTGATGCCAAAGATAATCAGCTTATTTGTGCAGATGAATTAGGGTTTCATTGGGAAGAAAGTTATGAGTTTGGTGGAGATATTGTCAAGCTATCAAAAGTATCGCAAGAAGGTGAAAGTTATTTTGGGTTAGGGGATAAACCAATTCATAATAATTTAAAGGGAAAAAGATTTGAAAATTGGGTTACTGATTCTTATTCCTATAGTAAAGATACCGATCCGCTTTATAAAGACATTCCATTTTATACAGGATTGCATCATAAAAAAGCCTACGGAATATTTTTTGATAACACTTTTCGTTCTTTTTTTGATTTCTCTCATGAACGAAGAAATGTTACTAGTTTTTGGGCACAGGGTGGAGAAATGAATTATTATTTTATTTATGGACCTCAAATGAAAGATGTGGTGAGTACCTACACAGATTTAACAGGTAGACCACATCAATTACCACCACTTTGGGCATTAGGCTATCATCAATGTAAATGGAGTTATTATCCTGAAGCCAAAGTTAAAGAAGTTGCAAAAACCTTTAGAGATTTAAAAATACCATGTGATGCTATTTATTTAGATATTGATTATATGGCCGGATTTAGATGTTTTACTTGGAATAAAGAGTATTTTCCTAATCCTAAGCAAATGGTAAAAGAATTAGCTGATGATGGGTTTAAAACCATTGTAATTATTGATCCAGGAATAAAAATTGATACTAATTATTCCGTTTTTAAAGAAGCTTTAAAAAAGGATTATTTCTGTAAACGAGCAGACGGTCCTTACATGAAAGGTAAAGTTTGGCCAGGTGAATGTTATTTTCCTGATTTTACCAATCCAAAAGTTAGAGATTGGTGGTCTGATTTATTTAAAGAACTCGTTGAAGATATTGGCGTAAAAGGAGTTTGGAATGATATGAATGAACCTGCTGTAATGGAAGTTCCTGGGAAAACTTTTCCAAATGATGTTCGTCATAGTTATGATGGTAATCACTGTAGTCATAGAAAAGCGCATAATGTTTATGGTATGCAAATGGCTCGAGCAACCTATCATGGCTTAAAAAAATTCTCCTATCCAAAACGACCATTCGTGATTACTAGAGCTGCTTATGCAGGTACGCAACGTTACACCTCTACTTGGACAGGTGATAATGTTGCCAGTTGGGAACATTTATCCATTGCTAATACTCAAGCACAGCGTATGTGTATGTCAGGATTTTCATTTGTTGGTTCTGACATTGGCGGTTTTGCCGAACAGCCAAGTGGCGAATTGTACACTCGATGGATTCAACTTGGTGTTTTTCACCCATTTTGCAGAACACATTCTTCAGGAGATCACGGGGAGCAAGAGCCTTATTCTTTTGATACTAACGTAACCAATATTGTACGTAAATTTATCGAAATTCGCTATCAATTATTACCTTATTTATATACTTCATTTTGGCAATATGCAAATGAAGGCATTCCCATTTTAAAATCGCTAATGTTATTTGATCAAGATGATCAAAATACACATTATAGAAATGATGAATTTATTTTTGGAGATAAAATATTGGTATGCCCAGTATTAGAATCTAATGCAAAAGGTAGAAGAATGTATTTTCCAGTAGGTAAATGGTATAGCTTTTGGGACGCAAAAATTGTAAAAGGAGGAGAAGAAAAATGGGTTGATGCCGATATAGACAGTATGCCAATCTATATTAAGGAAGGAGCTATAATACCAAAATACCCAATTCAGCAATATGTTGGAGAAAAAGTTATAGAAGAATTAACCTTAGACGTTTATTTTAAAAATGGAAAAGAAAAATCTAAAGTTTATGAAGATGCATCAGATGGTTACGATTATAAAAAAGGAAGATATAGTTTGCGGAATTTTAATTTAGTTGGTAAAAAAAACTCATTAACCATACAACAATTTAAAGAAGGTAAATTTATTACTTCATATAAAACTTTTAAAATAAAACTACATGGAGTTCCTTTTGAAATTAAAACTATTGAAATTGATAATGAAGAATTTGATATATCAATGTTATCAGCCGAAAACAACACCCTTATAATTACAAAAGAATTTACAGAACTTCATTTAATTGGAAAAAAGTAACAGAATTTCCCATAATGACAGAATGAACTACCCCGAGGCAGAGCCTCGAGGAATTCTTTAGATTAAAATATTAAAATAAAAATTCAACTAAATAAATTAAATGACACTATCCTAAAAACTGTGTAAGTTTAAAAACTCAGGGTTAAATTATTTATAGTTTAATCCTGTTTTCAAATATAGCTAAAAATTGGTTTAGTATA